>Ga0302155_10000468_pt1 | contig 32265 bp, 30 predicted proteins | sample I_Bog_N3_1_FD_193508 | JGI IMG/M metagenome (GOLD analysis project Ga0302155, IMG submission 193508) | Peat permafrost microbial communities from Stordalen Mire near Abisko, Sweden - I_Bog_N3_1 | ecosystem: Environmental > Terrestrial > Soil > Wetlands > Peat | place: Sweden: Abisko, Stordalen...
GACTTTCCTGGTCAACCTCTCGGCGCGCTTCCGCGCCCGGGGTTTCTCGGCCAACCAGTTCCGCCTGAGCATGTCGCGCAACGAGATCGGCAATTACCTGGGGCTGGCGGTGGAAACCGTCTCGCGGGTCTTTACCCGCTTTCAGACCAACGAGTTGATCGCCGCCGAAGGCAAGGAAGTGCATATCCTCGACCCGATCCAGCTCTGTGCACTGGCGGGCGGGTCGCTGGAGGGCTGATCCGACCTTTGTGGAGACCGTCTCGTCACGGTCAACGCGGTCCATTGTAGGAGCCGGCTTGCTGGCGATAGCGATTCTCCAGACGACAACGATGTCGGCTGTCAGATCGCATCGCCAGCAAGCCGGCTCCTACAGGTACGGTGTTTCACCGTGAAATGCCGTCGGCTAGCCCAGCACTTCACTCAGTGGGATAAAGTTCACCCAATCACCTTCCACCAGGGTGCTCTCCTCCAACACTTCGACCAACCCCTCGGCCCACGCCGCACTACGCAGCACGCCGGAGCTCTGGTTGCGGTAGATGATCGCCCGACCGTTTTCCAGACGCCCGCGCAGGTATTCGCGGCGATTGCCCGGCTTGGGCCAGACAAACCCGGCCGGCACCTTGAACTGCAACGGCTGGACCTCCTGAACGCCTTGCCGGCGCAACAGATAAGCCCGGGCCAGCAACGCAAAGGTGACCAGGGTCGAAGCCGGATTGCCCGGCAGGCCGATCACCGGCACCCCGCGAAAATGCCCGAAGGTCAGGGGTTTTCCCGGTTTGATCGCCAGCTTCCACAGCTCCAGCTCACCCGCTTCACGCAAGGCGATCCCGAGAAAATCGGCCTCGCCCACCGACACCCCGCCCGTGGACAGGATCAGGTCGACATCGCCCAACTGCGTCAGACGCTGGCGGGTCGCATCCAGGTCATCCGGCAAAATCCCGGCATCCAGCACTTCGCAGCCCTGGCGCGTCAACCAGCTGCACAGCAACACGCGGTTGCTGTTGTAGATCTGTCCCGGCCCCAGCGGCTGGCCCGGTTCGATCAACTCGTCGCCGGTGGACAGCACGGCCACCCGCACCCGCCGCACCACGTTCAGTTCGGCACAGCCCAGGGACGCCGCCAAGCCCTGCTCGATCGGCCCCAAGCGGGTCCCGGCGGTCAGTATCACTTCACCCACCGTGGTTTCCTGGCCCTGGGGCCGGATATTCTGTTCAGCCACCAGCGCTTCGATAAAGCGCACCCGCCCATCGGCGAGTACTTCGGCATTTTCCTGCATTTCAACGCAGTCGGCGCCCGCCGGCACCGGGGCGCCGGTAAAGATCCGCGCGCAAGTACCCGGCTGTAAAGGTTCCGGAGCCTGCCCGGCAAAAATGCGCTGGCTGACCGGCAGCGGCTCGCCGTGCCAATCGGCCAGGCGCAGGGCGTAACCGTCCATGGCGCTGTTGGGCCAGGGCGGCAGGTCGAGGCCGGAAATCAGGTCCTCGGCCAGCACCCGACCGTCGGCCTGCGCCAACGGCACGCGCTGCGCCTCACGGATCGGCGCCGCCTCGGCCAGTTCCAGCAGACGGGCCAGGGCGACTTCCACCGGCATCAGTGCACCGAGCTTGCCCGGCTTACCCACGGGATTCACAAGGCGCCGCCTGTTTCAGATGGGGGACGAAGTTGCATGGACGATGGCGTGAATCCAGCTGCTCGGCGAGGATCCCGTCCCAGCCGGTACGCACCGCGTTGGTCGAACCCGGCAGGCAGCAGACCAGGGTGCCGTTGGCCAGGCCGGCCAGGGCCCGGGACTGCACGGTGGAGGTGCCGATATCCGCCACGGAGATCTGCCGGAACAGCTCGCCAAAGCCGTCGACCTGTTTGTCCAGCAGGCAGGCTACGGCTTCCGGGGTGCTGTCGCGCCCGGTAAAGCCGGTGCCGCCGGTGATCAGCACGACCTGGACCACGTCTTCGGCAATCCAGGTGGCGACCTGCGCGCGAATCCGGTAGAGGTCGTCCTTGAGCAAGACTCGCTCGGCCAGACGATGTCCGGCGGCGGTCAGGCGGTCGACGAAGACCTGCCCCGAGGTGTCGGTGTCGAAGGTACGGGTGTCACTGACGGTCAAGACCGCGATGTTCAGGGGTACGAAAGGTGTATCAGCCTTGGCTTTCATAGGCTCGGTCCAGTTGTATGGAGGAACAGCCCGGTGTTATATCACAGCGTCCCTTTTGATCGCTGCTGTCGAGACTACTGCCTATGCCCGTAAACGACCTTTCCATTCTGCTCCTGGCCGGCGGTCGCGGCCAACGCATGGGCGGCCAGGACAAAGGCCTGCTGGAGTGGCGCGGGCAACCGCTGATCGCCCATCTGCACGCCGTGGCGCGACCGCTCACGGATGACCTGATCATCTCCTGCAACCGCAACCCGGAGCGCTACGCGGCCTATGCCGACCGGCTGGTGAACGACGACAGCGACGACTTTCCCGGCCCGCTGGCCGGCATTCGCGCGGGCCTCGCGGCGGCTCGCCACGGGCATCTGCTGGTGCTGCCCTGCGATGTACCGCAGATCGACGCCACCTTGCTCACGGCCATGCTCGACGCCATGCGCCGCGATCCGAGCCGACCGCTGATGCTGCGCCAGGGCGAACATTGGGAACCGCTGTTGTGCGTGATCCCCACGGCCCATGCCGGGGTGTTCGAAAGCGCCTGGGCCCTGGGTGAACGCAGCCCGCGCAAGGTCATGCTGCAACTGCAGGCCCAGGCCCTGCAGTGCCCGTCGGATGATCCCCGCTTGGCCAATCTGAACACCCCGCAGCTGCTGCAATCGGCGGATTGCTCATCTGATGAGCCCCCGCAAGGAACTTGCTGAGCCTATATCCGTCAGAAACTATCAATCAGTGTTGTAATCCATCAGCTCTGAACATCAATCAACGCTATCCTCAAAAATACCTTTTCCGGAGAAGTACCATGACGCAACGGACTCTTGCCGCACTCCTGCTGACAACCGCCCTTGCCGGCCTCGCCGGTTGCTCGTCGCCGACGGTGATCACCTTGAATGACGGGCGTGAAATCCAGGCGGTGGACACCCCGAAATTCGACGAGGACTCAGGGTTCTACGAATTCAAGCAACTGGACGGTAAAAAGACCCGCATCAACAAGGACCAGGTGCGTACCGTCAAGGAGCTGTAAGCCCTCTGGCACTTGCAACACAGAGCCCGCCTTGCGCGGGCTCTGTCGTTTTTGCCCGACGGCGACGACGTGCAGGCATAACCCTCGGGTACGGCCTATTCTATGAGAATCCCCCCACCCGGGTTCATTCCTCTTCCGGTAGCTGAATCATGAAAGTCCTGATGCTGCACGGCCTTAATCACCATCTGTTCGGCAAGTGCGAGCCGATACGCCATGCGGGCATCACCCTGGAACAGATCGACGCGCGCCTGCGCACCCTGGCCCGGGAGCTGGACGTGGATGTCACCAGTTTCCAGACCAACAGCGAGGGGGCGATGTGCATCCGTATCCGCCAAGGCGCCCGCGAACAGGTCGACGCGGTGCTGATCAATGCCGGTGCCTGGGCCCACAGCAGCTACGATATTCGCGACGCGCTGGCGCACTTGTCGGTCCCGGTGATCGAGTTGCACATGGCCAATATCAATCGCAACGAACCCTTGCACCAGCCGTCGGTGCTGGCCGAAGTGGCCCGGGGCCAGATCTGTGGTTTTGGCGTCGACAGCTACCTGCTCGGCCTGCGGGCCGCGGTGAGCGCGGCACAGGCCCAGGCCCAGGCCGTTCATTGACGGCCGCCAGCATCACCAGTGCAGGACGATCTCGCTCTCGAAGCAGCGCTCCTGGCCGCTGATCGGATCAAGGAAGCGCAAGCCCTGGGCCAACAGCTTGAGTGGGTTGGCGTAGTCATCCACGGCATCCTTGAGCACCTGTGGATAAAACGGGTCATTGCAGATACCCGCGCCCAGTGCCGCCATGTGCACCCGTAACTGATGCTTCTTGCCCGTCACCGGATACAGCCCGTAGCGCCACAAATCGCCATTTTTCTCAGCCACCTCGACAGCGGTTTCGGTATTGCTGGTACCGGTCCCTTCGCGCATGCGGAAAAATGGTTCGCCTTCCACCAGGCGGCTTTTGTGCACCAACGGGAACGACAGGTTCGGCAAGGCCCGGGCAATCGCCTCGTAGCGTTTTTCAATCTGCCGGGTGGGAAACAGCGACTGATAGGCCGAGCGGCTCGCGGGATTGGCCGAAAACAACACCAGGCCGGCGGTGTGCCGGTCGATCCGGTGCAACGGCACCAGGTTCGGATTGTCCAGACGGTGGATAAGGCGTCGCAACAAGGTTTGCTCGACATATTCGCCGGCCGGTGTAACCGGCAGGAAATGCGGCTTGTCCGCCACCACCAGGTGTTCATCGGCGTAGAGAATCGTCTCGCTCACCGGAATCGGCGTCTCGTTCGGCACCTCGCGGAAGTAGTGAATGCGCAAGCCTTCGCGGTAAGGCAACTGCGCGCTGATGGCCACGCCCCCGGCGTCCAGCACCCGGCCACGGGCAATGCGATCGAGCCATTGCTCGCGGCTGATCGCCTTGAAGTGTTCACACAGACAGTCCAGCACCGTGGCCCACGAACCGGGTGGCAGGTACAAGGTGCTGGCCTGGTGCTCGGCGGCATTGAAGGGCAAGGCGGACATGACAGGACTCGAACGGCTGGGCAAGCCGGTATTATCCCGCAAGACCCCGGCAGAACCTAGGCTCGCGCTAACACAAGCCAGGCGCCCGCCGCCCTGCCCGCGCCTCAGCCCGAGGCGATCTTGCTGCCCAGCAGCTTTGCACCCGCCGCCTCGGTGTAGTCCTTCAGCCAGCGCAACACATCCACCGCCTCCCAGCGCCCCGGATCGTAAAGGGCGTACAACAAGCCCTGGTAACCCACCACATCCAGTTGCCGGTGATAACCCGCGCGCTGGAACAGCGCTTCGATTTCCGCGAAACAGGTGTTGAAATGCAACTTGTTGAACGGTGTCTTGCCTTCCGTTACCAGCCCGTCCAGGCGCAACTCGAGTACCGCCTCACGCACCACATCAGCGGACATGCGGTTCACGCTGGATTTCAATTGTTCGACATTGAGCATGCTTTAACCCTCTTTATCTCTCTGGATTCCGTTCCCGGGTGCGCACGTCAGGGTGGGCATCCTGTCCCAACACCGGAACGAAAACTGTATAAACATACAGTAACTGATTTTTTGATGACCCGCCAACCGATTGCCGCCGGCCGGCAGCCTTCATGATTCCCTGGGATGGACTTTCCCATAGACGTTGCCGCCGATGAACGAGCCCACCGTGCCGAGGATCACCATGGCGTAGGTCCCACCATCGATCTTTCCATACCAGGTCAACGCCGCGGTGCTTACGCCAACCACCACGGTGGCCAGGAACTTGCGACCGCCCAGTTGGTTGACCAGCAGAATGGACCTCCCTTTCATTTCATTTCCTCCCTGGCACCACTGGAACGTGCTGCCTCAAACGTCATGCAGCGACGTAAGCACAGTCGTTTTTCCAGCGCAACCACAGGTAATTTGATGAAACAGAAGGGCCGGCCGCAGTGCCGCGGCCAGCGTTCGAGGGGTCAAAAGCGCCCGTTCAGGCGGGGAAGAAAGTCAGAGCAGAAAGGTCACGACCTGCTCGACCTCGAAGGGCCATTCCAGCTCGGCCCCCGTGTCCACCCGGCGCAGGACCGGGATACGCAAGCCATAGGCATCGAACAGGGCTTCGCTGTCGGCGATATCCACCAGTTCCACCAGCAGGCCGTGATCGACCAGCGGCATCAGCAGGGCTTCGGCGACTTCACAGAGGTGGCAACCCAGGGTGCCGAACAGCTGGCATTCAGGAAGCATGGCAAGGGTCCGGGACAAGATGAAGACTTATTCTAGGTCCGCCATCCGGGTCAGTCGAGCGACGAAACGGCCTTCAGAGCAGGAAGCGCACACGCCGGCTGACGAGGATCAGCAACGGCGCGACGACTAAAGCCAGGAGCAGCACCACCGCGGTCAGGGTATTGCCGTACGCCAGTCCCGCCGACAACGCCCCGTAGAGGAACAACGGGTGCACATAGTAGAGCGCGGAGGACAGCTTGGCCTTGAGGTTGCTGCTGGAGGCGCGGAAAAACACGAACGGCAACAGGAACAACGCCGACGTGACCAGCGGCAACGATGCCAGGAAATCGAAGTTCTGCCGGGCATCGGCCTGATGCGAGTAATTCAGCCAGGCTTCGCCAAACAGCAGGGCCAGGCCGAGCGCCAATGCCAGGCAGACCTTTCCCCGGGTAGCCCGTTCCGGCACTCCGTGACGGGCCAGGAGAAACCCCAGCGCCATGAACGGAAAGCCCATGAACAGGAAATTCCGCGCGGTGTAGTCGTTCTGGTTGAAATGCTGGAGAAAGGCGTTGGGCAGCTCGAAATAGACCCGGGAATATTGCAGCACCAGGCCGACCACAAAGGCACTCGACGCCAGCGCCAGCAGCAGGCCCGTGGGTCGCTTGCGCAACAGGTAGAGGATCAGGCCGCCACCGAGCATGCCAACCAGGTACCAGAGGTGGAAGTAACCGATCACGAACTGCTTCAATATTCCCAGCACGCCGCCGACACTGCCCAGGTCGGCGAAGCTCACATAGATCGGGCTGTAGACCAGCATCCAGAGCAGATACAACTGCAGGCCGCGCTTGAACCAGAGTGCAAACGAGTGCCCGGAGGCGAGGGTCTGCCACAGGTAATAACCATTGATGACAAAAAAGGTCGGCACCGCCACGCGGAACAAGCCATTGCACAGCAAGTAACCCACCGCAGTGTAGTTGCCGCCCATGAAATGGCAATGCAGCACCACGACAAATATCGCCAGCAGGACTTTCAAGGCATCCAGATTGCCGTTAAGGACTTTAGGCATTCTCATTTTCCGTCCGGCAACGGATCGGACGATTTATGGGGCGAGACGGTCCGAAACCGTCGTTTGCAGTAAGCTGTCGCCCGATCGAGCACCGGTTTTTCAAAAAACGAGTAGCCGACCCAGCCGTAACCCCAGACCGCGAGCATCATCAGGATCAGGAACACCACATTGTCCTCGATGTGGGTCGGCCAGTTGCCGATGATCTGCCAGGCCCGGCCCACCACGCCGAGCACCAGCAAATGCGAGAGATAGATGGTGTAAGACATGTCACCGGTGAAGACCAGAAAACGCGGGCAGCGGATCAACTGACGCCGCTCCAGCAAGGCCAGCGACAGGGTCAGGGCGCCGAATACCAGCCCCACCGACAGCATTCTCGGCAAGCCCTCGGTGGAGAACAGCGCATAGTGCCCGATCAAGGCAAAGCCCGGCACCAGCGCCGCCACCAGGACCAGCCAGAGCACCGCGTTCGGCACTTTGGCACTGTGCCGACCATAGAAGAACAGCGCCGCCGCGCTGCCGATAATGAATTCCAGCGCATAGGGGTGCAGGATAATCTTCAGCGCCGAGGAATAGTCGCGCCAGGAATCCACCAGGTTGAACGCCACCAGCGACACCGCCCAGGCCAGCAGCAACAGCGGCAAGCCGCGCTCGCGAAACCCCAGCAGCAGGCTGAACACCAGGTAGAACCACAACTCGAACACCAGCGACCAGGCCACCATCACCAGCAGCACCCGGTCATTGGGCAGCAGCAGGAACGAGTACCACAGGTTGGAGCCGCCGTGGGAACTGTTGACCAGCATCGGCTGGAGCAGATAGACCACCAGCGTAATAAAGAAGTACAGCCAGTAGTTGGGGTAGATCCGCGAGACCCGGTTGAACAGGAAACGCTGGGCCTGGACCCGGTCCTGGAAGCGGCCACGGGTGACGATCACCATGACGAAGCCGCTGATGACAAAAAACAGGTCCACGCCCAACTGGAAAAAATCCACCCACGCCGGCAACAAGGTATCGCCGCCGGAGTACTTGTGCTCGACCGCCGCCATGTGAAACAAGACCACGCCCAGCACTGCCGCGCCTCTCAAGCCTTGCAGTGAATAAAGACGCTCCATAGACCTCTCCGTTCGACGGGAACCCGGCCACACGCCCCCCTGATCTGGGGTTGATCATAGCGAACCGAGTCGGATTAGTCCTGACTCACCGCACCGATCTTGTGAATCGACAGATCGGCACCGTAATACTCCTCTTCCTGGCTCAAGCGCAGGCCATGCACGGCCTTGATCGCGCCATACACGGTAAAGCCACCGACCAGCGCCACCACCACCCCCAGCGCTGTGCCGATCAACTGGCTGACCAGGCTGACGCCCCCCAGGCCGCCCAGCGCCTGCTGGCCGAAGATCCCGCAGGCAATCCCGCCCCAGACCCCACACAGGCCGTGCAACGGCCAGACGCCGAGCACATCGTCGATCTTCCACTGGCTCTGGGCCGCGATAAAACACCAGACGAACAACCCGCCCGCCACCAGGCCGGTCACCAGCGCGCCCACCGGGTGCATCAGGTCGGAACCGGCACAGATCGCCACCAGTCCGGCCAGGGGGCCGTTGTGCAGGAAGCCCGGGTCGTTGCGGCCGATGATCAGCGCCGCCACCGTGCCGCCCACCATCGCCATCAACGAATTGACCGCCACCAGTCCGCTCACCCCTTGCAGGGTCTGCGCGCTCATGACATTGAAGCCGAACCAGCCGACGATCAGGATCCACGAACCCAGGGCCAGGAACGGAATGCTCGACGGCGCGAACGCCACCAGCCTTCCTTCGCGGTAGCGACCCTGGCGCGGCCCCAGCAACAGCACCGCCGCCAGCGCCAGCCAGCCGCCCATGGCGTGCACCACCACGGAGCCGGCGAAGTCATGGAAGCTGGCGCCAAAGCGCGCCAGCAGCCAGGCTTGCAGGCCAAAATTGCCGTTCCAGACCAGGCCTTCGAAAAACGGGTAGACAAAGGCCACGATCAAGGCAGTGGCGCACAACTGCGGGGCAAACCGCGCGCGCTCGGCAATTCCGCCGGAAATGATCGCCGGAATCGCCGCCGCGAAGGTCAGCAGGAAGAAGAACTTCACCAGGCCATAACCGTGGTCGCCACTGATTTGCGCCGCCGGCTGCAAAAAGCTCACGCCGTAGGAAATCCAGTAGCCTATAAAGAAATAGGCCAACGTCGAGATCGCGAAGTCGCTGAGGATTTTCGACAAGGCGTTGACCTGGTTCTTTTGCCGAACGGTGCCGACCTCGAGAAAGGCGAAACCGGCGTGCATGGCCAGGACCATGACCGCCCCGAGCAGAATGAACAGGGTGTTGGAACCGTGGACCAGGGTGTCCACAGCGCTTTGCAAGTTTTCCATGGAGACGGCAGACCTGAAGTCAGGGAAAGCACCAAAGCAGTTCGATCGCCGCGCATTTCGCACCAGATTGGCGCCACCCCATGCCAAGAGCGAACCGCTTTGGCGCAGGACAAAACACGAAGCGCGAGGAACCCTTGGGTTTTTTCCGCGTTTTTTGATTATTTGAGGTATGGTTTTCGCAGGCCAGGGCTCTAGGGCGCCCAAATACAGCGCACACGCCCGGCACAACGCACCAGCACAAAGCAAAAGCTGTACCAGCCAATCGCAGTGAACCTTCAGCCAAGGCCCGCACTCGAAACCTGCACAGACTTTTCACGGACGCTTTTTCACGGAGATACACCTGATGGCTCGCAAAACGGCACAGACAGCTCAAGAAGTACTGATGGCTGACTTCCAGACCCTGGTCAGCGACACCGAACGCCTGCTCGAACACACCGCCAGCCTCGCCGGCGACCAGGCCGATGAGTTGCGCACGCAGATTCACGAAAGCCTGCTCAAGGCCCGCGAAACCCTGCAACTGACCGAAGCCTCGCTGCGCGATCGTGGCCAGGCGGCGGTCGACGCGACCGAAGCCTACGTCCAGGCCAAACCCTGGCAGTCCATCGGGATTGCCGCCGGTATCGGCTTTATCGTCGGCCTGCTGGCGACGCGGCGCTGATATGGCTGGGGATGAATCGAGCGGCAGCGGCGCCTCGAGTCGCCGCCTGGGCGCGGCTTTCCTCGGCCTGTTGCACAGCCATGTGGAATTGTTCGGCATCGAGCTCCAGGAGCAGAAGGCCCGGACCGTCAGCCTGCTGCTGTTCGCCGGGTTGACCCTGGTGTTCGGCCTGTTGCTGCTGGTGGGGCTGTCGGCGCTGGTGCTGATCCTGCTCTGGGACACGGCGCGCCTGGCCGGGATCATCGGCCTCTGCGTGTTTTACATCCTGGCCGCGCTGTTCTGCGCCCTGCGCCTGAAAGCGGCGATCTTCGATGAGTCGTCGCCCTTCCATGCCACCCTTGAAGAGTTGGCCAACGACCGCGAGCGACTGCTGCCATGAGCCTGCCCGAACTGACGCACATCCATACCCGGCGTGACATGCGCAAGGCGTTGATCCGCCTGCGCATGGAAATGCACCGCCAGGAAATCCGCCATGAGTCCCGCGAACTGCTGCAACCGTTGCAGCGCATCCGTGGCCTGGGCCAGAACTGGCAGGCCAACCTGGGCCTCAAGCACGCGCCCTTGTGGGGAATCGGCATCGTGACGCTGCTGGGCTTCATGGGCGGCAGGGGCGCCAAGGGCGGCGGCGTGGACAGTCTGTCGCGCTGGGCACGCCTGGGTGCCAGCCTGTTGCCGCTGATTCGGCTGGTAGTGCGGGACGGCTCGCCGAAACGCTGATTGTGTGAATCTGGCTACATTCTTGCAATAGCCATACGGTTGAGCGCAAACCTTTGCGCTCGCGCTCAACCTCTGCCTTGCCCGCCGCAGCCAGACCCATGAGACCCAGCCCAAGGAGGCACCGTGATCGACGGGCAACCGCTCGCCTGCTTTCAGCCGTTCATCGATACCGCCACCGGCCGTATCGCCGGTGTCGAGGCCCTCGGCCGACTGCGCCAGGCCAACGGGCAACTGACCTCCGTGGGCCCCCTGTTCGCCGATCCGCGAAGCCCTTCCGCCGCGCTGCGACGCCTGGACCGGCAGATCCGCGACAACGCCCTCAGCCGGCTGCACGAAGCGCCCCCGGACTGGTTCCTGAGCCTGAACATGTCGCCGCGCTGGATCAGCCGCCTGAGCAACGGCCAGGCCCTGCCGAGCCTCAAGCAACTGGCGCAGCACAATGTCGATCCACGGCGCATCGTCTTTGAGATCACCGAACTGGGGGGCGACAGCCTGCGCCTGGCGGACGTGGTCAAGCGCTATCGAGAGGCCGGCGCGCGCATCGCCATCGACGATTTCGGCGCCGGTTATTCGCAACTCGATCGGGTGCTGGCCTTGCAGCCGGACATTCTCAAGCTCGACATGCGCCTGTTCCAGGCCGCGGCCCGCGGCGGCCCCAGCAGCGAAGTGGTCAAGGCCCTGGCGCAAATGGCGGAAAAGACCGGCTGCTGGATCATCGCCGAAGGCGTGGAAACCGAGGCCGAGCTGAATTTCGCCCTGGAATGCGGCTCGCGCTACGTCCAGGGTTATCTGTTCGCCAAGGCCGAGCTGGATTTCTTTGCCACCGATGCCTTTGTCGAGCGCTTCGCCGAACTGCGCGAGCGTTATGTGCAACAGAAGCTGGCCGAACGCGCGCGCCTGATGAACCTGCGCCAGCAACTGGTCGGACTCATGGCCACGCTGCAGAGCTGGGCCCAGGCCCAGGCACCGCTCAGCCAGCTGCCACGGCCCGACGGCTACCCCTGGCTGCTGCGTTTCTACCAATGCGATCGCCACGGCACCCAACTCACGCCCAATCTGGAATGGCGCCACAACGCCTGGCAGGCCGACAGCAGCTACCTGGGCCACAACTGGTCCTGGCGGCCCTACTTCTATCACCTGCTGGCCGAAGGCTGGGATGAACGTCGGCTGATCCTCTCCAGCACCTATCGCGACGCCACCAGCAACCAGTATTGCCTGACCGCCGGGCAATTCTTCGACAACGGCCAGCGACTGCTGCTGATCGACATCGACGCCGCCGATTTATAAATTTGCTTGCATGGTTTTGCTTGCAGCCCGGCCCGCTAAACGGGAAGCTGGGGCATCAGTCACCGACGGAGAGCCCCGCCTTGGATTGGCACACCCTGCTTACCCGCGAACGCCTCGGGAAATCGCTGCACAGCCCTGAAGAACTGGGCCGCAGCCCCTTCCACAAAGACCACGACCGCATCATCTTCTCCGGGGCCTTCCGGCGCCTGGGGCGCAAGACCCAGGTCCACCCGGTGACCAGCAACGACCATATCCATACCCGCCTGACCCACTCGCTGGAAGTCAGTTGCGTCGGTCGTTCCCTGGGCATGCGCGTCGGTGAAACCCTGCGCGACGCCCTGCCCGACTGGTGCGAACCGAGCGATCTGGGCATGGTCGTGCAATCGGCCTGCCTGGCCCATGACATCGGCAACCCGCCGTTCGGCCACTCCGGCGAGGACGCCATCCGCCACTGGTTCCAGCAGGCGGCGGGACGTGGCTGGCTGGACGGCATGAGCGTGGCCGAAGGCAATGACTTCCTCAATTTCGAAGGCAACGCCCAGGGCTTCCGGGTCCTGACCCAGCTGGAGTATCACCAGTTCGAAGGCGGCACCCGCCTGACCTACGCCACCCTCGGCACCTACCTCAAGTACCCGTGGACGGCGCGCCACGCCGACTCCCTGGGCTACAAGAAACACAAGTTCGGCTGCTACCAGAGCGAACTGCCGATCCTCGAGCAGATCGCCCACAAACTCGGCTTGCCGCAGCTGGAGGAACAGCGCTGGGCCCGCCACCCGCTGGTCTACCTGATGGAGGCCGCCGACGACATCTGCTACGCCCTGATCGACCTCGAAGACGGCCTGGAAATGGACCTGCTCGAATACGCCGAGGTCGAGTCCCTGCTACTCGGCCTGGTGGGCGACGACCTGCCGGAAACCTACCGCCAACTCGGGCCGCAGGACTCGCGGCGACGCAAGCTGGCGATCCTGCGCGGCAAGGCCATCGAACACCTGACCAACGCCGCCGCTCGAGCCTTCGTCGAGCAGCAGGATGCGCTGCTGGCCGGGACGCTCTCGGGGGACCTGGTCGAACATATGCACGGTCCGGCCAAACGCTGCGTGCTCAACGCCAAGGACATCGCCCGCAAGAAAATCTTCCAGGACAAGCGCAAGACCCTCCATGAGATCGGCGCCTACACCACCCTGGAAATCCTCTTGAACGCCTTCTGTGGCGCCGCCCTGGAACAGCACGGCGGGCGCACGCCGTCGTTCAAGCACCGGCGCATCCTCGACCTGCTCGGCAACAGCGCCCCCCGGCCCGAGTGGCCGCTGCACGCCTCGTTCCTGCGGGTGATCGACTTCATCGCCGGCATGACCGACAGCTATGCCAGTGAAATGGCCCGGGAAATGACCGGTCGCTCCAGCCCGGTCTGAGACCCTGCCGCCCGCCCCTGGTCAGGGCGGGTCGGTTAGCAGGATAAAACCTACACCGGCGAGAGAATGAGCTGATTGATCATGGCTTCGGCCCACTGAAATAATTGCTTTCCTCTTATGTCTGCCGCCCACACTCAAGCTGACCTGCCATTCATCAAGCGCCCGATTCCAGGCATATTTTCCTACACAGCGCCTACCTATGTAGCCTTGTCCCGAGTCGACAGGTCGCCCGGAAAACACCATGCCCAAACACAACTTACGCGTGTTGCTGGTAGAGGATCACCCCTTTCAACTGGCCGCCACCCAGAGCCTGCTCAACAGCTATGGCTTTCACGCCCTGACCCCGACGCTCAACGCCCGGGAAGCCTTGAGTGCGTTGAGTTCGGCACCTACACCGTTCGACCTGATGTTGTGCGACCAGTGCCTGCCGGACGTCCTCGGGCTGGACCTGATCGAGACCGCCTGCCGCAGCGGCATGATCAAGCAGGCAATCCTGCTCAGCAGCCTCAGCAGCGAAGAACTCGCGGCCCTCAGCGCCCTCGCGCTGGAGCGACAGCTGCCCTTGCTCGGCTGCCTGAGCAAACCGCTGAACGGCCTTGCCCTGCAAAGCGCCCTGGGCCTGGACCGCTACCCCCATGAGGCGTGCGGCGGCGCCGAGCCCTGACCCTGCGGCGAACCTCACCTCGCGCGCCGACGTGACATACCCACGTCTGGCCCCAGCTCCGCCCCGGGGCTGTAGTGGGAAAAACATGCCTACTAGAAAGTAGGATATTTCCCAAAAATTTATAAGACCTTATAAATCATTAGCCATTCTGTATAACCACTCTGCGCATACTGAACAGCTCTTCTCTTTCAAACTTGCGCCATCCGTAAGTCGAAACCCTATTTAAAGTAGGAATATTCCTATACTACCTCTGTAGGGCCTTCCCTTCATGCGCCCGCTTGTCCAACTGAGCTAAGGTTCGCGCTTTCCAAGCAGCTCGTATGGGACTTTATTATGAACTCGGTTTTTATCGTCGACGACCACCCCGTTGTCCGCCTGGCCATCAGGATATTGTTGGAACAAGAGGATTGTTATGAAATAGTCGGGGAAACCGATAACGGTGTCGACGCGATGCAAATGGTCCGCGAATGTATGCCGGACCTGGTGATCCTCGATATCAGTATCCCCAAACTCGACGGCCTGGAGGTGCTGGCCCGCTTCAATGCGATGAATTCGCCGCTCAAGACCCTGGTGCTGACGGCGCAGACGCCCAACCTGTTCGCCATGCGCTGCATGCAGTCCGGCGCCTCGGGTTATGTCTGCAAGGCCGAAGACTTGAGCGAGCTCCTGAGCGCGATCAAGGCAGTACTGTCCGGCTACAATTACTTCCCAAGCCAGGCGTTGATCGGTGCACGAAAAGAGGGGCCGGAAAATCCGGAGATCGAACTATTCAAACTCGTCAACGATCGGGAACTGATGGTCCTGCAACTGTTTGCCCAGGGCCGGACCAACAAGGAAATCGCCAAGGGCATGTTTCTCAGCAACAAGACTGTCAGTACCTACAAGAAAAGACTCATGCAAAAACTCAAGGCCAAATCCCTGGTAGAGCTTATCGAGATGGCCAAACGCAACGCGGTAGTGTGAGAAAACCAATGCCCATGCGCATAAAGGACTATCTGATGGTGATCACAGGCTTGTGCCTGTGCCTGTCAGCGCTTGCAGAGACCCCAAGTGTCACCCACTTCTCATTACTCAGCCGTTCAAGCGCCAGCCACATGGAGGTCGCGCTGGACAAGGAGCAACGGCGCTGGGTCGAGGACAAGCGCGAGCTGGTGCTCGGCACCTCCGCCCCGGACTACCCGCCTTTCGACATGACCGTCAGCGGCCATGACTACGAAGGCATCACCGCCGACTACGCCGGTATCCTGGCCAAGGCCCTGGGCCTGCCGATCAAGGTGCAGAGCTTCGCCACCCGCGAAGCCGCCATCAGTGCCCTCGAACAAGGCCAGATCGACCTGCTCGGCAGCGCCAACGGCTTCGAGGCGGTGAACAAGAACATCGCGCTCTCGATCCCCTATGCCATCGACCAGCCGGTGCTGGTCACCCGTGAAGACGAAACCCGCGCCCTGAGCGATGGCCTGGCGGGCATGCGCCTGAGCATGGTCTACCACTACCTGCCACTGGACGAGATCAAGAGCCTTTATCCCAACGCCACGCTGCAGTTCTACCCCTCCTACCTGAACGCACTCAATGCCGTGGCGTTCGACCAGGCCGACGTGTTCCTCGGCGATACCATCTCGACCCACTACCTGATCAACAAGGGCTATTTGCGCAATGTGAAAATGGCCAACTTCGGCAAGCACGAGGCCTACGGTTTCAGCTTTGCCGTGCGCGGTGACAACGCCGCCCTGCTGGGCGCGGTCAACGCGACCCTGAAGGCGATCCCCACCAGCGAGCGCGAGAATATCGCCCGTCGCTGGAGCGCCGGCAGCGACATCCTGCTGACCGACCACAAACTGCAGTTGACCGCACGCGAAGAGCGCTGGATCAAGGAGCACCCGGTGGTCCGCGTGGTGGTCAACGAAGCCCTGGCGCCGATCACCTTCTTCGATGCCGACAACAGCTTCCGTGGCGTCACCGCCGACCTGCTGGAACTGATCCGCCTGCGCACCGGCCTGCGTTTCGACGTGCAGCGCTCGCGCAGCCTGGACGACATGATCAATCGGATCAAAAACAATCAGGCCGACATAATCGCCGCCGTCAGCCCGACCAATGAACGCGAGGACGTCCTGCATTTCAGCCGGCCGTACATGGAAAACTCGTTCGTGCTGCTGACCGCCAAAGGCCGCGACAACGTCAACAACCTCGATCAGATGCAAGGCCGGCGCCTGGCGGTGATTCGCGGCAACCCGCTGATCGAGTACCTGCGCAGCGATTTCCCGGAGATCAAGCTGATTGAAACCGACGACAGCCTCCAGGCGGTCGAACTGCTCGCCCAGGGCCAGGCGGAGGGCGCGGTGAGTTCACTGGTGATCGCCAACTACCTGATCGCTTCGCAAACCTTCGACGACAAGCTGCAGATCAGCGCGACCATCGGCACCCAACAGGCGATCTTCGCCCTGGCCACCGCCCGCGGGGCCACGGAGCTGGGCTCGATTCTCGACAAGGCGCTGCTGAGCATCGCCCCGGACGAACTGGGTATCATCAACAGTCGCTGGCGCGGCTACACCCCATCGTCCGAGAGCTACTGGCGCAACTACCATCGGCTGATCCTGCAGATCGTCATGGGGGCTGGCGCGCTGCTGTTGCTCTCCCTCGGCTGGAACGCCTACATGCGCCGCCAGATCAGGCAACGGCAACTGGCCGAACGGGCCCTGAGCGACCAGTTCGAGTTCATGCGCGCGCTGGTCAACGGCACCCCGCACCCCATCTATGTGCGTGATCGCGAAGGCCTGTTGCAGACCTGCAACGACAGCTACCTGCAAGCCTTCTCGACCAAGCTCGAGGATGTGATCGGCAAGCGGGTCATGGACGCCTACCAGGGCAACGCCTTCGAGGCCCGGGAATATCAGGCCGATTACCAGCGGGTGATGGACGAGGGCACGGCGCAGATCTGCGACCGCACCCTGCATATCGGCGACCGCCGGATGACCATCTATCACTGGATCCTGCCCTACCGCAATTCGCTGGGCGAGGTGCAGGGCATCATCGGCGGCTGGATCGACATCAGCGAACGCCGCGAACTGTTCGACGAACTGCGCGCAGCCAAGGATCAGGCCGACAGCGCCAACCGCGCCAAGAGCACCTTCCTGGCGACCATGAGCCACGAAATCCGCACGCCGATGAACGCGGTGATCGGCATGCTCGAACTGACCCTCAAGCGCGCCGACCAGGGCCACCTCGATCGCCCCGCCATCGAAGTCGCCTACAACTCGGCCAAGGACCTGCTGGAACTGATCGGCGATATCCTCGATATCGCCCGCATCGAGTCCGGCCGCCTGAGCCTGTCCCCGGAACGGGTCAACCTCGGCGAGCTGGTGGAATCGGTGGTCCGGGTCTTCGATGGCCTGGCACGGCAGAAGCAACTGGACCTGGTGGTGCAGTTGCCCGAACGGCAGAGCATCGGCGACATCCTGATCGATCCGCTGCGCTTCAAGCAGATCCTTTCCAACCTGATCAGCAACGCCATCAAGTTCACCGAGCAGGGCCAGGTCACCATCTCATTGCTGATGCAGCCCACCGCGGTGGCGCAACGGACGAACATGACCCTGACCGTCCAGGACAGCGGCATCGGCATCAGCGCCGCCGACCAGGCCCGGCTGTTCGAACCCTTTGTCCAGGCCGACAACTCCGGCCACCTGGCCCGTAGCGGCGCCGGCCTGGGCCTGGTGATCTGCCGCAGCCTGTGCGAAATGATGGGCGGCACCCTGAGCCTGTCCAGCGTCCCCGGCGAAGGCACCCGCGTGCTGGTGACCCTGGAACTGGACAGCCTCGAAGCCACGCAAGGCATCGTCCAGCGCGATCCGGAACTGGCCCCGACGCTGCAGGCGCTGAATGTCCTGGTGGTGGATGACCACCCGGCCAACCGCCTGTTGATGTGCCAGCAACTGGGCTTTCTCGGCCACTCGTTCAGCACCGCGCAGAACGGCGCAACCGGCTTGCAGGCGTGGAAAGACGAACATTTCGACCTGGTGATCGTCGACTGCAACATGCCGGTCCTGAACGGCTACGAGATGACCCGCCGCCTGCGCGAGCACGAAGCCAGCCATGACCTCCCGGCCTGCGCGGTGTTCGGCTTCACCGCCAATGCCCAACCCGAGGAACGCACCCGCTGCAAGGAAGCCGGCATGAACGACTGCCTGTTCAAACCCATCAGCCTGACCACCCTCAACCAGAAACTCGCCGACGTCACGCCACGCCCGCGCCGGGCGGCTTTCAGCCTCGACGGCCTGCGCGCCCTGACCGGAGGCGAACCGCTGCTGATGCGCCGCCTGATCGACGAGCTGCTGAGCAGTTGCCAGGCAGACCGCGAGGAGTTGCTCGGACTGCCCATCAGCGGCAACCTGATCCCACTGATCGACATGGCCCACAAGATCAAGGGCGCGGCGCGGATCGCCCAGGCCAACGAGCTGGTGGAACACTGCACAACCCTGGAAACAGAGTGCCAGGAGGAAGCACCGACAGCGCGGATCGAAGCCGCCCGGCAGGCGATTGTGCAGGCATTGCTCGAGCTCGAAACGGCCTTGCGCGAGCACACCGACCTGCCGCCGGAAAAAATGCCCGGCCAGTAGCACACCTGAGAGCGGACATTGACTATCCTTGGGCGCTGAGCAGTGCACCCAACACCCAGGGAGATTGGCGATGCCCCGCCCCATGCAACGCGAAAGACGCCGGCTGGCGCTGCACGTGCACATCAGTATCCTGTTCACCTGTCTGCTGCTGTTGACCGGCGCCCTGCTGGGGCTGTTCAACTACCGGCAAACCACACAGATCATCTTCTCCAGCAGCGAAAAACTCTTCGGCAGGGTCCGCGACGATGTACAGCTGGATCTGCAGCACACCTACCAGCCGATTCGTCATCTGCTGAGCCTGCTGGCCATCGACGAACGCACCCAGGCCCTTGCCCTGGAGCAACGGCTGGCACTGCTCAAGCCCTTCACCCAGGCCCTGAACGACAACCCGAACCTGGCGTCGCTGTACCTGGGTTACGCCGATGGCGACTTCTTCATGGTCCGACCGCTGCGCGACAGCGCCCTGCGCGCCTATTTCAAGGCTCCGGAAAATGCCGCCTTCCAGGTCTGGAGCATCGAGCGCGATCCCGGCATCGAAGGGGTCAAATCCGAATCACTGTTCTACGACGCGGCCTTGCAACTGATCAGCCGCCAGGACAATCACCGCGAAGCCTACGATCCCCGCGTACGCGCCTGGTTCAACAGCGCCCTGAAGGACAGCGACCAGATCACCACCGCGCCCTACCTGTTTTTCTCCACCCACAATGTCGGCACCACCCTCGCCCGGCGCGGCAGCGCGAACGTGGTGATCGCCGCCGACCTGACCCTCGCCGACCTGTCCGCGACCCTGGACAAACACAAGGTCACCCCTTCGACCGAAATCGTCCTGTTCGATGAAAACGACAATGCCGTGGCCTACCCCGACTACGCCCGGCTGGTGAGCCACAGCAACGACGCACGCCTGCCCCGGGTCCAGGACCTGAGCCCGATCCTGCGGCGCTTCATGGAACCGGGCAGCAGCACCGACCACCACCTGAGCAGCGCGCACCGGCAATGGATAGTCGCCCGTACGCAACTCGCCGAAGGCGGACCCAAGGGCCTGCAGCTGGCCCTGCTGGTACCGGAAGACGAACTCCTGGCGGACGCCTACCGGATCCGCTGGCAAGGCGCACTGATCACCCTGGCCACCCTGTTGCTGTGCCTGCCCCTCGGCTGGTTGACTTCCAGGCTGCTGGTCAAGCCGTTGCACGCCCTGGTCCAGGAGGCCGATGCGATTCGCAGCTTCAACTTCAACCATCCAGCGACGCCGCGTTCACCGGTGCTGGAAGTCGACCGGCTGGCAACCTCGATGACCCGCATGAAGCAGACCCTGGCGAGCTTCTTCGAAATCGCCTCCAGCCTCTCGGCGCAAACCCGCTTCGATCCGCTGTTGCAACGGGTGCTCGAGGAAACGCTGAAAATCGCCCAGGCCCGGGCCGGGCTGATCTACCTGGTGGACAGCGACAGCCGTCAGCTGGAGGCCCATGCACTGATCATCGACGGCGTCCAGCAGGATCCCCGGCATTTCGATATCCGCAGCGCCGCCGAAGGTGACGAACAACGTCCGGACTGGCTCAAGGCACTCGACCGGCAGGACAACGTGGTCGCCACCCTCGGCTTCGAGCAGGCGGCCGACTTGCAAAAGGTCATGCTCGCCCTGGAAAACCCACGGATTCACCTGATCGGTATCCGCCTGCACAACCGCCATGGCGAAACCGTCGGCGTCCTCGCCCTGCTGCTGCCCGACAGCGGCACCGAGGCCGATATGGAGAACCTGCAACCGGACCGCATCGCCTTTATCAGCGCCATTTCCGGCACCGCGGCCGCCTGCATCGAGAGCCAGCGCCTGCAAGCCCGGCAGAAGCAGTTGCTGGACGCGTTCATCCAGTTGCTGGCCGGTGCCATCGATGCCAAGAGCCCTTACACCGGTGGCCACTGCCAACGCGTGCCGGTGCTGACCCTGATGATCGCCGAGGCCGCCGCGGCCAGCCAGACAGCGGCATTCGAGGGCTACCAGCCCACCGAAGACGAATGGGAGGCGCTGCACGTCGCCGCCTGGCTGCATGACTGCGGCAAGGTCACCACCCCCGAATACGTGGTCGACAAAGCCACCAAGCTGGAAACCCTGTACGACCGCATTCACGAAATACGCACCCGCTTCGAAGTGCTCAAGCGCGATGCCTGGGTCGACTATTGGCAAGGTCGGGCGCTGGGTGGCGACGAACCGGTCTTGAGCGAAGAACGTGACGCCAGCCTCAAAGCCCTTGACGAGGACTTTGCCTTTGTCGCCCGCTGCAACCTGGGCGGCGAGGCCATGGCCGAAGCCGATCTGGAGCGCCTGGGACGGATTGCCCAACGCACCTGGACCCGCACGCTGGACGATCGCCTCGGGGTGTCCTGGGAAGAAAACCTGCGTCAGGAACGGCGCCCGGTCGAGCCCCTGCCGACCCTCGAGCCGTTACTCGCGGACAAACCCGAGCACCTGTTCGAACGCAACGAAGCCGAACTGATCCCCGCCGACAACCGCTGGGGTTTTCAGCTCGACGTGCCGCCCTACAAATTCAATCGGGGGGAGCTGTACAACCTGAGCATTGCCCGCGGCACACTGACCCGCGAAGAGCGCTACATCATCAACCATCACATGGTGCAGACCATCCTGATGCTCGATCAATTGCCGTTTCCCGGGCACCTGACCGCCGTGCCGGAGATCGCCGGCGGCCACCACGAGAAAATGGACGGCACCGGTTACCCCAAGCGCCTGAAGCGCGAACAGATGAGCCTGCCGGCGCGGATGATGGCGATTGCCGATATCTTCGAGGCGCTGACCGCCGCCGATCGCCCGTACAAAAAGGGCAAGACCCTGAGCGAAGCGCTGGGCATCATGGCCGGCATGTGCCGCGATGCCCATATCGACCCGCAATTGTTCGAGCTGTTTATCCGCGAGGAAATCTACCTGGCGTACGCCCGGCAGCACGTCCTGCCCCAGCAGATCGACACGGTGGATGCCGAGTCGCTGCTGGAAAAGGCCGGGCTGGGCGCCTGAGTCGCCTCAGCAGTCGGTCAGGCGCAGGAAAATCGCCGCCAGGTGTTCGATCCCGGCCTGGTCTTCGAGGGTGAAGCGGGCCAGGCGCGGGCTGTCCAGGTCGAGCACGCCGATCAGGCGGCCGTCCTTGACCAGCGGCACGACCAGTTCGCTGTTCGAGGCGCTGTCGCAGGCGATATGCCCGGCAAACGCATGCACGTCTTCGACCCGCTGGGTTTCCCGGGTCGCCGCGGCGGTCCCGCAGACACCCCGGCCGAAAGGGATGCGCACGCAGGCGATCTGGCCCTGAAACGGCCCGAGCACCAGTTCCTCATGGCGATTGAGGTAGAAACCGGCCCAGTTCAGATCATCCAGCTGATTGAACAGGAAGGCCGAGAACTGCGCGGCATTGGCGATGAAGTCCCGCTCGTCCGCCAGCAGCGATTCCAACTGTGCGTGCAACAGGCCATAGCCCTCAAGGCCGGCCCCGGTGTTCTGCAAATCGATCATGGTGCCTGCTCCAGCAACTTCAAACCCACCCAATAGCGGGCAAACTGATAGGCGCAACGGCCGTTGCGATTGCCGCGTCCGGTGGCCCAGCGCACCGCCTGGATATCCAGTTCCTCGTCACGCTGCCAGGCCAGGCCGGCCTTGAGCGCCAACTCGCCGACCCAGTGTTCGACCACACTGAGGAAGTGCTCCTGGGTAAAGGGGTAGAACGACAGCCACAGGCCGAAACGATCGGACAGGGCGATCTTGTCCTCCACCGCCTCGCTGGGGTGCAGTTCGCCGTCGACGCGCTTCCAGTTCTCGTTGTCGCTCTCTTTTTCCGGCACCAGGTGCCGGCGGTTCGAGGTGGCGTAGAGCAGGACATTGTCCGGGGCCTGTTCGAGGGAACCGTCGAGCACACTCTTGAGCACCCGGTAGTCGCCTTCACCGGCCTCGAAGGACAGGTCATCGCAAAACAGCACGAAACGCTGGGGCAGCTTTTGCAACTGCTCCACCACCCGCGGCAGGTCGGCCAGGTGATCGCGCTCGATCTCGATCAGGCGCAGGCCGGCCTTGGCATGTTCGGCGAGCAGGGCACGCACCAGCGAGGACTTGCCGGTGCCGCGCGAACCCCAGAGCAAGGCATGGTTGGCGGGCAGACCGTCGAGGAACTGGCGGGTGTTGCGCGCCAGTTGTTCGCGTTGCTTGTCGACGCCGATCAGGTCGGACAAGCGCATGTCCAGGCTGACCTCCAGCGGCAACAGATAACCGCTGCGCCCTTCGCGCTGCCAGCGGGCCGCCAGGCAGCCGTTCCAGTCGATGGCCTGGCGCGGGGCCGGCAACAACGGTTCGAGACGGGCGAGCACCGCATCGGCACGCTCAAGAAAGGCATTCAATCGAGAATCCACGACGTTTCCTCAGGCAAGTTCATACGATGATGTCGCGTTGGTGCCGTCGGGCACCGGCAAGCTCTGGCAGACTGCACACCGCGCGTATCGAATCCCCCACTGCCGGTGCACGCATCGAATCAGCTATGCTTGCCGGGCGAAGGGAAAGGAAAGTGGTACACCACCCCATGGATATAAAGTTCACCCACCGCTTGTCCTACAAACAAGCCCGGTTGACGGTGCTGGTCGGCTTCATTCTGGGAACACTGCTCAGTCTGCTGCAAATCGGCATCGATTATGCCAGCGAAAGCGCCTCGATCAACCGTGAAATCCTTTCCCTGCTGGAAATCAGCCACAACCCGGCGTCGAGGATCGCCTACAACATCGACGCCGAACTGGCGCAGGAACTGGCCCTCGGCCTGTTGCACTCGCCGGCGGTGCTGCGTGCGCAGTTGATCGACAACAACAATATGGTCCTGGCCAGCGTCGAGCGACCGCGCCTGGAGGGTAGCTATCGGATGATCAGCGATTGGCTGTTCGGGGCCGATCGCACCTTCGAAGACCGACTTTATCTCAGTCATCTGCCCGACGAATCCCTGGGTACCTTGCACCTTGATATCGACACCTACACCTTCGGCATCCGTTTCCTGCATCGGGCCGAGATCACCCTGCTCAACGGTTTTGTCCGCAGCCTGATCCTCACCATCATCCTTCTCGTGCTGTTCTATACGATGCTGACCAAACCCCTGGTGCGGGTGATCGAGGCGCTCAGCAGCAGCACCCCGGGCCAGTCGAAACAGGCGCGACTGGCCTTTCCTCCCGGCCATGAACACGATGAAATCGGCGTGCTGGTCAAGGTCGCCAACCAGCAATTCGAAAACATGGGCACCGAGATCCAGCAGCGGCGCAGCGCCGAAAACCGCCTGACCGACTACCTCGGCCAACTGGAAAACATCGTCTCGGCGCGCACCACCGAACTCAAGGCCAGCAATGCGCGCCTGAGCCAGTCCAACGAAGAACTGGAAGTGGCGCGACGCACGGCCCTGGACATGGCCCAGGCACGCTCGGCGTTCCTGGCCAACATGAGCCATGAAATCCGCACGCCCCTGAACGGCCTGCTGGGCATGATCGCCCTGTCCCTGGACAGCCAGCTGAACGCCGAGCAGCGCCAGCAGTTGTCGATTGCCCACGACTCCGGCAAGGTCCTGGTGGAGTTGCTCAATGACATCCTCGACCTGTCGAAATTCGACGCCGGGCAGCTGGAGCTGGAACGCATCCCCTTCGACCTCGGCGCCCTGGTCGAGGACACCGCCAACCTGCTCTCGCAAAACGCCGCCCCCAGCGTCGAACTGGCCTGCCTGATCGACCCGCAATTTCCGGCCCTGGTGCTGGGCGACCCGACGCGGGTGCGGCAGATCGTCAGCAACCTGCTGTCCAATGCCCTGAAGTTCACCCGCTTCGGCCGCGTCGATGTACGCCTGAGCGCCCGCGACAATGGCGTGCGCATCGAAATCTGCGACACCGGCATCGGCATCGCCCAGGAAGCCCAGGCCAAGATCTTCCAGCCCTTCACCCAGGCCGGCGCTGGCATCACCCGCCAGTTCGGCGGCACCGGCCTGGGGCTGACCCTGACCTACAACCTGTGCGAGGCCATGAAAGGCCGCCTGACGATCAGTTCCGAAGTCGGCTTCGGCAGCCAGTTCTGCGCTGAACTGCCATTGCCCGGGCACACGCCGGCCGCGACACTCCGACGCCTCACCGGCAAGGTCATCGCCGTGACGTCGAGCACCAGCGGCCTGAGCGAGCTGCTCGGCAACCAGCTTCCGGTCTGGGGCCTGGACTACCAGCGCTACGGGCTGGACGACAGCCTCGCGGGTGTCAGCCCCGACCTGCTGATCACCGACTGCCCGGAATGCCTGTTCGGCCTGCGGCCGGCGATCAGCGCGCCGATCCTGCTGGTCACCGCCTATGGCAACTTCATGCCCACCGAACAGGCCAATGCCCTCGTCCCGCTGCAACAGCAGGCCCGGCCACTGGCGCGCAACGCGCTGTACCAGACCCTGGCGCGCATCCTGCTGCCCGACGACCCGGCCGAGCTCAACGTCCAGCCCCGTGACAACCAGCCACTACGTCGGGCGCGCATCCTGTTGGTGGAAGACAATCCGGTCAATCAACTGGTAGCCAAGGGCATGCTCGGCAAGCTCGGCTGCGAAGTGACGGTTGCCGCCCATGGCGGCGAGGCGCTGAACCAGCTGGAACAGCAGGTCTTCGATCTGGTGCTGATGGATTGCAATATGCCGGTCATGGACGGTTACGAAGCCAGCCGGCAGATACGTCGCAGCGGGCGCTGGCCGAACCTGCCGATCGTGGCGCTGACGGCCAACGCCATGCCCGAGGAGCGTGAGCGCTGCCGGGCCGCGGGCATGAGCGATTACCTGGCCAAGCCTTTCCGCCGGGAAGAGCTGATTGCCCTGCTCGAACAGTGGGTACCGGCTACAGCGGCTTGAGTTGGGCCAGCAACTGGTCGAGACCGTCGCGCAGTTCATCCAGCCGGGTCAGATCGACACCGCTGTCGCAGAGCAGGCGGGCCTTGATCGGCAACACCTGCGCGCGCAGGGCCACACCGGCGGGACTCAGGCTCAGGTGCACTTCGCGCTCGTCGAGGGCCGAACGGCGGCGCTGCACCAACGCCAGCTGCTCGAGGCGCTTGAGCAGCGGCGTCAGCGTCCCCGAGTCCAGCAGCAGGCGCTCACCCAGGGCCTTGACCGTCGGTTGCGCCGGCGCGCCGTCGTGCCACTCCCACAGCACCAGCATCGCCAGGTACTGTGGATAAGTCAGGCCCAACTGCTCCAGCATCGGCTTGTAGCCTCGAATCACCGCCCGAGAAGCGGCGTAGAGCTTGAAGCAGAGCTGGGAGTCGAGGCTCAGCGAATCGCTGGACAGGTCGTTCATTTAAGCAGGGCTTCGATCTCGCGGGTGAGGTTCTCGGGCTTGGTGGTGGGCGCGAAACGTTTCACCAGGCGACCGTCCTTGCCGATCAGGAACTTGGTGAAGTTCCACTTGATGCCCTGGGACCAGAGCAGCCCCGGCGCGCGCTTCTTCAACTGGACGAACAGCGGGTGGGCGCCGTCGCCGTTGACATCGATCTTCTTGAACAGCGGGAAACTGACGCCGTAGTTCAACTCGCAGAACTCGGAAATCGCCCCTTCGTTTCCCGGTTCCTGCTTGCCGAACTGGTTGCAGGGGAAACCGAGTACCACCAGCCCCTGGTCCTTGTAGGACTGCCAGAGTTGCTCAAGCCCTTTGTACTGCGGGGTAAAGCCGCATTTGCTGGCGGTGTTGACCACCAGGATCGCCTTGCCGGCGAAGTCGCCCAGGGTCTTTTGCTCACCCTTGATGGTGGTGCAAGGGATGTTCAGCAGGTTATCGCTCATGACAGTTCCTCCAATGAATGCCGAACAAGATAGCGAGCAATTGAATTGCACACAATTTAATAACCAGGGTTGATGGCCTCTTATAAGCCACCACCACACAGTTTCCCCCACCAGGCCTGGCGCGGGCCCCGAATTCCGGGACACCGCGCCAAGACCGGACTCAGCCCCGCGGTACCAGATCCAGGCACACGGAGTTGATGCAGTAGCGCAAACCGGTCGGTGGCGGACCGTCGGGAAACACATGGCCCAGGTGCGCGTCGCATTTGGCACAGACCACTTCGGTGCGGATCATGCCGTGGCTGACATCGCGGATCTCGACCATCGCACTGTCGCCGATCGGCTGGTAGAAGCTCGGCCAGCCGCAGCCGGAGTCGAATTTGGCCCGGGAATCGAACAGCGGCTCATTGCAGCAGATGCAATGATAGACCCCATCGGTTTTGGTGCCGTTGTATTTGCCCGAAAACGGCCGTTCGGTGCCTTTGAGCCGGCACACGTTGTACTGCTCCGGGTCGAGCATGGCGCGCCATTCGTCCAGGGTCTTTTCCAACTTTTCCATCGTTACACCTCGGCGGCTGAAAAACCCCGATCTGTATCTTTTCCACGGATCGGGCGGCACGTATGATTGCGCCTCGTCAAACGCCAGTCTGGCACCCGCGTCCGACGCATTCAAACGGATTTTCCTAGCCGGCGGCCGGGGACCACGGGACGAGGTGAAAACGCAGTATTGCCATAGCGGCCTCGACGAGACCGTCTGGATCGTCCATTTTCAGGATCACATCGCCATGCAGGTCAGCAAATCGAACAAGCTCGCCAACGTCTGCTACGACATTCGCGGCCCAGTGCTCAAGCACGCCAAACGCCTGGAAGAGGAAGGCCATCGCATCCTCAAGCTGAACATCGGCAACCCGGCGCCCTTCGGTTTCGAAGCCCCGGACGAAATTCTCCAGGACGTGATCCGCAACCTGCCGACCGCACAGGGCTACAGTGACTCCAAGGGCCTGTTCAGCGCTCGCAAGGCGATCATGCAGTACTACCAGCAGAAACAGGTCGAAGGTGTCGGCATCGAAGACATCTACCTGGGCAATGGCGTGTCCGAGCTGATCGTGATGTCCATGCAGGCCCTGCTCAACAATGGCGACGAAGTGCTGATCCCGGCACCGGACTACCCGCTGTGGACCGCCGCCGTGACCCTGTCCGGCGGTAGCCCGGTGCACTACCTGTGCGACGAACAGGCCAACTGGTGGCCGGACCTGGCCGACATCAAGGCCAAGATCACCCCCAATACCAAGGCCCTGGTGATCATCAACCCGAACAACCCGACCGGTTCGGTGTATTCCAGGGAAGTCCTGCTGGGCATGCTCGAACTGGCCCGCCAGCACAACCTCGTGGTCTTTTCCGACGAGATCTACGACAAGATCCTCTACGACGACGCCGTCCACGTCTGCACCGCTTCCCTGGCGCCGGACCTGCTGTGCATGACCTTCAACGGCCTGTCCAAGTCCTATCGGGTCGCGGGTTTCCGCTCCGGCTGGGTGGCGATCTCCGGTCCCAAGCACAATGCCCAGAGCTACATCGAAGGCATCGACATCCTGGCCAGCATGCGCCTGTGCGCCAACGTGCCGAGCCAGCACGCGATCCAGACCGCCCTCGGCGGCTACCAGAGCATCAACGACCTGGTACTGCCGCCCGGCCGCCTGCTGGAACAACGCAACCGCACCTGGGAACTGCTCAACGACATTCCCGGTGTCAGCTGCGTGAAACCCATGGGCGCGCTCTACGCCTTCCCGCGGATCGACCCGAAAGTCTGCCCGATCCTCAACGACGAGAAGTTCGTCCTCGACCTGCTGATGTCGGAAAAGCTGCTGGTGGTCCAGGGCACCGCGTTCAACTGGCCGTGGCCCGATCACTTCCGTGTGGTCACCCTGCCGCGGGTGGATGACCTGGAACAGGCCATCGGGCGTATCGGCTCGTTCCTGAAAACCTACCGCCAGTAATTTCCTACACCTTCCTGCGACTCATCCGCGAGTCGCAGGAAAGCGCGTTCCCCCCATTTCTTTTTGTATGTCTTTGCGTCAGCATGCCGCCGACCCGGGAAACACCTTCACTGCGAGCGTACAGCCCGGTTTCAAAGGGGCTGGCAGCACTGTGACGCCTCGGGAATCCAAGCCCCCCATTAGGAAATGACTGGCAAGCGGCTAGAATCAAGCTGTAGGACACAGTTTGAAATAGTCACCCGGTTGAATAGGTCGCAGCCGCACCTTATATACCCCGCATGACGCTACATCTTTAGCTGAGGAGAAACTTTCAACCATGATGCGCATACTGCTGTTCTTGGCCACTAACCTGGCGGTCGTGCTGATTGCCAGCATCACCCTGAGCCTTTTCGGCTTCAACGGGTTCATGGCGGCCAACGGGGTTGATCTCAACCTCAATCAGCTGCTGGTCTTCTGTGCGGTCTTTGGTTTCGCGGGTTCGCTGTTCTCGCTGTTCATCTCCAAGTGGATGGCGAAGATGAGCACCGGCACCCAGCTCATCACCCAGCCTCGTACCCGCCATGAACAATGGCTGCTGCAGACCGTCGAGCAACTGTCCCGCGACGCCGGGATCAAGATGCCCGAGGTGGGTATCTTCCCGGCCTACGAGGCGAACGCCTTCGCCACCGGCTGGAACAAGAACGACGCGCTGGTCGCGGTCAGCCAGGGCCTGCTGGAACGCTTCTCGCCCGATGAAGTGAAGGCCGTGCTGGCCCACGAGATCGGCCACGTGGCCAATGGCGACATGGTCACCCTGGCCCTGGTGCAGGGCGTGGTGAACACCTTCGTGATGTTCTTCGCACGGATCATCGGCAACTTCGTCGACAAGGTCATCTTCAAGAACGAAGAGGGCCAGGGCATCGCCTACTACGTGGCGACGATCTTCGCCGAACTGGTCCTGGGCTTCCTGGCCAGCGCCATCGTCATGTGGTTCTCGCGCAAGCGTGAGTTCCGCGCCGACGAAGCCGGTGCCAGCCTGGCCGGTACCGCCGCGATGATCGGCGCCCTGCAACGCCTGCGCTCCGAACAGGGCCTGCCGGTGCACATGCCCGACACCCTGAACGCCTTCGGTATCAACGGCGGCCTGAAACAGGGCCTGGCGAAGATGTTCATGAGTCACCCGCCGCTGGAAGAGCGTATCGAAGCCCTTCGCCGTCGCGGCTGATAGCCACACGAGTGGGGGCGACGACTGTGGGAGCGGAGCTTGCCCGCGAAGCTTTTAGCGGTCTCAAGGGCCTCTTCGCGGGCAAGCACCGCTCCCACAATTAACACGGCGCTTCCAGAATCATCGCAGGCTTACCTGCTTCCTACGAAACCTTTTCCAACCGGTAGACCCGCTCATCGAGCCGCGTCACACCGGCCTGGAGAAACTTCCAGCTTTCACCGAGCACATCCTGCTCATCCTCCACCTGAAGCTGCCACTGTGGCTCCAGCAAACGCCGGACCTCACCATCGAGCAAGGCGAACGGCGGCCCGTCGAGCTGGGTCTGGTCGTAGTCGAGGGTAATCAGCAAGCCCTGGGTACCCACCGCCAGTACCGCGTTCAAATGCGCGGTATAACGCTCGCGCATCGGTGGTGGCAGGGCGATCAGCGCCGCCCGATCATACAGCCCCACGCAGTCGGCGACGTTTTCTACCGTCAAGGCGAAGAAATCCCCGCACCAGAGCTCCAGCGGACCCGCCTCATACACCATGAACTCACCCTGCCGGCGTATCAGCGGCTTGAGCTGCTGCTCGGCAAAAAAAACCTCCACGGCCTTCTCCGACAGCTCCACCCCCAGGACCCGCAGGCCCTGGGCCGCCAGCCAGGCCAGGTCGAGGCTCTTGCCACACAAAGGCACCAGCACTCGCGCTTCTATCGGCAGTGCCAGGTCGGGCCAGAAGCGCTGCAGATGGGGATTGACCTGTTCCAGGTGAAAGCCGATCTGGTTGTGTTCCCAACGCTTGTGCCAAAATTCCGGTTGCATAGGTTCACCCTGAAAATTCGATCAAAAAGCACTAAAACTTATATTAGATTTAGATCAATGATCTGACTGAAGATGGCGTCATCTTAAACTTGACGCTCAGGACTTTCATTATGCTCCCCAGCCTGTTCATCTCCCACGGTTCGCCCATGCTGGCCCTCGACCCCGGCGCCAGCGGCCCGGCCCTGGCCCGTCTGGCGGCCGAGCTGCCGCGACCGAAGGCCATCGTCATCGTCTCGGCCCACTGGGAAAGCCAGGACCTGCGGGTCAGCAGCAACCCGCGGCCGGAAACCTGGCACGACTTCGGTGGTTTTCCACGGGAACTGTTCGCCGTGCAATACCCGGCGCCCGGCGAACCGCAGTTGGCCGCCGAGATTGTCGCCCTGCTCAACGCCGACGGCCTGAGCGCCCGCCTCGATGAGCAGCGTCCATTCGACCATGGGGTCTGGGTACCGCTGTCGCTGATGTACCCGCAAGCCGATATCCCGGTGGTCCAGGTGTCCTTGCCGAGCCGCATGGGCCCTGCCCTGCAAACGCGCATCGGGCATGCCCTCGGCGGCCTGCGGGCCCAGGGCATCCTGCTGATCGGCTCCGGCAGCATCACCCATAACCTCGGTGAACTGGACTGGCATGCCGGGCCCAACAGCATCGAGCCGTGGGCCAAGGCCTTCCGCGACTGGATGGTCGACAAACTCGCCGCCGATGACGAAGCCGCCCTGCATGACTACCGCAAACAGGCGCCCTACGCCGTGCGCAGCCACCCCAGTGACGAGCACCTGCTGCCCCTGTATTTCGCCCGTGGCGCCGGCGGCCAGATGAGCATTGCCCACAAGGGGTTCACCATGGGCGCGCTGGGCATGGACATCTATCGCTTCGCCTGACCCTCATCCGCCGCACCAACCAGCAGGCAAAAAAAATCCCCGAACCAGTCGGGGATTTTTTATCGATCAATCAACCCGGGGGCTGATCAATCTTCGCGGTAGCGACGCAGCTTGAGCTGCTTGCCAGCCACGCGGGTGTCCTTCAGCTTGGTCAGCAGACGCTCCAGACCATCTTCCGGCAGTTCCACCAGGCTGAAGCTGTCACGCACCTGGATGCGACCGATCGCTTCACGCGCCAGGCCACCCTCGTTGAGGATAGCGCCCAGCAGGTTCTTGGCGGCGATACCGTCACGCGCGCCCAGCGCGGTACGGCAGCGGGCACGGCCTTCGGCCAATGGCACCGGCGCACGACGCTCACGATCGCTACGCTCAGGACGGTCACCGGAACGCTCCGGACGATCGCCACGTGGCGCATTGTTCGGCACCAGCGGACGCTCTTTCTCGATCGCCCCCAGGGTCAGCGCCTGGCCATTGGTGGCCTTGCGCAGCAGGGCCGCGGCCAGGGCACGCGGGCTGCAACCGATGTCGGCGGTCAGGCGATCCAGCAGTTCGCCGTGGGTCGACTCAGCATCAGCGACCAGCGGCGACAGGCTGTTGGTCAGTTTCTTGATGCGTGCATCGAGAACAGCCTGGGCATCCGGCAGGCGGACTTCGGCCACTTTCTGACCGGTTACACGCTCGATCACTTGCAGCATGCGGCGCTCACGCGGCGTCACCAGCAACAGCGCACGACCTTCGCGACCGGCACGGCCGGTACGGCCGATACGGTGAACGTAGGACTCCGGGTCGTACGGCATGTCGACGTTGAATACGTGGGTGATACGCGGAACGTCCAGGCCACGTGCGGCAACGTCGGTCGCCACAACGATGTCCAGACGGCCATCCTTGAGGGAGTCGATCACGCGCTCACGCTGGT
>Ga0302155_10000469_pt1 | contig 32264 bp, 24 predicted proteins | sample I_Bog_N3_1_FD_193508 | JGI IMG/M metagenome (GOLD analysis project Ga0302155, IMG submission 193508) | Peat permafrost microbial communities from Stordalen Mire near Abisko, Sweden - I_Bog_N3_1 | ecosystem: Environmental > Terrestrial > Soil > Wetlands > Peat | place: Sweden: Abisko, Stordalen...
ACTGCGTTCATGCAAAGGCTCAAACGCATTGGCCGAGACGATGATGATGGGCAGCTCGGTATGACCGCGATCACGAATGGTACGTGCGACCGCCCAGCCATCCATGAGTGGCATGGTAATGTCGAGCAGGATCAAGTCCGGTACTGCGTGCGTCAGTTGCTCCAGGCAGGCCAGTGCGCCGTCGGCTTCACTCACCGCGAAGCCCAGCGGCGCGAGCATTTCCTTGAGCAGGCGCCGTTGCGAGGCTTGATCGTCCACCACCAGGACGTGTTTGACAGCACCGATGTAACCCGACATCTGATCTTCCAGTTTCAGGCGTGGGCGCGGTATGTGTACTTGCGGCAGATAGATTTTCAAATGGAAACTGCTGCCAGTACCGACGCTGCTTTCCACCGTCAATTCACCGCCCATGATATGCGTGAGCATGCTGCTGATGGCCAGGCCCAGACCGGTGCCAATATCTTCGCGCAGATTGGCGGCGCTGCTGCGCTCGAACGGCAGAAACACGCGTTCCAGGTCCGCGGCCGCAATGCCGATACCGGTGTCGATGATGTCGAAGTAGGCAATCTCGCGCAGGTAGTGCATGCGTACCGTGATGCCGCCATGGTCGGTGAACTTGACCGCATTGCCGAGCAGATTGATCAAAATCTGGCGCAGCCGTTTCTGATCGGCATGGACGATGTCCGGCAGGCGGCCAGTTTTTTCAAACTGAAAACTCAGTCCCTTCTGCTGCGCCTGGGGGGCAAACATGCTGACGATCTGTTCCAGAAATTCACTCAACGCCAGTTCATCCGAGGCCAGCCGCATCTTGCCAGCCTCGATCTTGGCGATATCGAGCAAGCCATCAATGAGACTGAGCAAATGTTCGCCGCTGCGCCGGATGACACCGATGGCATCCTTGCGCGCCGGCGGGATGGTGGCATCCACATGCAGGATCTGTGCATAGCCAAGAATGCTGTTCAAGGGGGTGCGCAGTTCGTGGCTCATGCCGGTGACAAAACGGCTCTTGGCCAGATTGGCCGCTTCCGCTGCTTCCTTGGCACGCTGCAATTCTGCATCGGTTTGTTTGTGAGCTTCAATTTCCTGCAGCAGAAGATTGGTCTGACGTTCCGATTCTTCCTGCGCCACGCTACGGCTTTCGTTGGTCAGAATAAGCCACCATGCACCCACCCCGATCAAGACCAGCAAGGTGCAGAACAACTTGATGAAAATGCTGTGTATCGAATCCGGGCCACTCGTTGTCAAGCCTGAGAGGCCCGCCATCTGTTGGTAGTAAAGCATCCATAGCACGATTGCCAGGCCACCCGACAACAGGCCGAAGACCAGCAGATAATGACCGATGCGGGTGTTGAGCCGCAGCGCGATGCGCGTCGGCAAAAAGCTGCGCAGAAAGCTGAACACCTGATTGGGCAGACGCGCCGCCGGGGTTTTGCAGCGATCGTTACAGCGCGCATCGAGCGAACAGCACAGCGAACAGATGGCGCCCTGATAGGCCGGGCAATGCGCCATATCAGGGGTCTCAAACTGATTGCCGCAGATCACGCATTCCAGCTGTGCATGTTGCTGCTCATTGCCGGCGGCCAGTGTATCGCAGCGAGCGATGTAATAACGGCTCTTGGTTGCCAGCGCAATCAGCGGCGCCGCCAGCAATGCCGTACCCAAGGCAATGAAGGGCGCCATGGCATGCGCCAGCGGTCCCAGTACGCCCACCATGGCAATGGCCGACACCGCTGAAGCAATCGCCATGGCGCCGACGCCGACCGGATTGACGTCATACAGGTGCGCGCGTTTGAATTCGATATGCGCCGGGCTGAGCCCCAAGGGTTTGTTGATGACCAGATCCGAGACGACCGCACCGATCCATGAAATCGCCACTAGCCCATACAAGGCCAGCACGTGTTCCAATGCATTGAAGACACCCAACTCCATCAACAGCACCGCAATCAAGACATTGAATACCAGCCAGACCACCCGTCCTGGATGGCTGTGCGTAATGCGGGCGAAGAAATTGGACCAGGCCAGCGAGCCGGCATAGGCATTGGTGACATTGATCTTGATCTGTGAGACCACCACGAATAAGGCTACCGCCGCCGTCGCCCAGGCCGGATTGGAAAAAACATAACGGTAGGCGATGAGGTACATCTGGGTCGGCTCGACCGCACGATGCATCGGCACTTCATGCTGTACCGCCAGGAATGCCAGCAGAGCGCCCCCCAGCATTTTTGCCCCGCCCAGAAAAATCCAGCCGGGCCCGGCCAGCAACAACGCGGTCCACCAGCGGCCGCGATTTTCAGTTGTTTTTTCCGGCAAGAAGCGCAAGAAATCGACCTGTTCTCCAATCTGAGCAATCAACGAAAACGCCACCGTAGCCGCTGCGCCGAACAGCAGAATATTGAAGGAGCCGCCTTCCTCGGCGCGTCCTGAAAAGGTGATCAGATTGCTCAATGCCTCTGGTTCCTTGTACAGCACACAGCCATAAGGCAACAGCAACAGCAGCAGCCAGATCGGTTGGGTCCACATCTGCAAGCGATTGATCAGTGTGATGCCATAGGCCACCATGGGAATGACAATGAGAGAACACAGCACATAACCGTAGACCAACGGCAGGCCCAGATAAATCTCGATGGCTTGCGCCATGATGGCAGCTTCCAGCGCAAAGAAGATAAAGGTAAAGCTGGCGTAGATCAGTGAAGTGATGGTCGAGCCGATATAGCCGAAGCCTGCTCCGCGCGTGAGCAGATCCATGTCCACACCATAGCGCGCCGCGTAATAACTGATCGGCAGACCCGTCAGGAAAAATAGCACGACCACGCAGAGGATGGCCCAAAAGGTATTGGTAAAGCCATAACTGAGCGTGATCGAGCCGCTGATGGCTTCGAGCGCCAGAAATGAGGTCGCTCCCAGTGCGGTATTGGCCAAGCGGAACTCCGACCAGCGCCGGAACGAACGCGGCGTATAGCGCAGCGCATAGTCTTCCAGTGTTTCATTGGCAACCCAGGTGTTGTAGTCGCGGCGAACCTTGGCAATGCGTTGTATGGCTGGATTAGGCCCGGGATTGTTCACTTTGTGCTCGCGTTGGTCAGGGTGGTCGGCGCCACCGGGATGTGGCTGCTGACGTGAATGGTGCAGCCATTCTTCTCGCTAGCAATTTTCAAACCAATCGGTAGGTGGTGGCATACGTCAAATGACGTATGGCGGGTGTGCCGTCATTGGCGTGCTACGCCGGCTTTCACCAAAACATGGCAGGCGAGGCCACCGCAGGCATATTGCCATGCCGTCAAAAATGCACCAATAACATGCCTGCGCCGGGCGAAAGCTGTGCAGTGGCGGGTGCAATGCGCAACCGGCGGTCGGATGGCTTTTACGTTAAACAACGTATTGTTGCAACGCGGTACAAAACCTATTCTCCGTCCCAGAGCGAACAGTAACGAAGCACCAAGTTGCGCTGACAGGCTGGGCTCAAGCAGCTCGCATGTCGCCGGCGCGGTTCCATTGCGGGGTGATTGCTGTCTTCGCCGCTGTCCGATCTTTACGCCTTCTCTATAGCCTAATAACACCCGAAAGGAGTACCGCATGTCGCATTCGTCGAACCGTCCTGCTGCCAAGCCACTATCTTCCACTCGTCGCAAGGTCCTCATGGGCCTGGCTGCCGGCGCTGCCAGCGCCGCTCTGGTGATGCCTGGTGTGAGTCAGGCGCAGCAATTCCCGACCGCCAAAATCAACACCACCAAACTGGCCATCAGCGACACCGAAGTCACAGTCGGTCAATTGCACTCGGCGACTGGCACCATGGCCATCAGCGAAACCGGTTCGATTCAGGCCGAACGTCTGGCCATCGACCAGATCAATGCCATGGGCGGCATCCTCGGCCGCAAGATCAAGATCATTCAGGAAGACGGTGCCAGCGATTGGCCGACCTTTGCCGAAAAGGCCAAGAAGCTGCTCGAGAACGATCACGTCGCTGCCGTCTTCGGCTGCTGGACGTCGGCTTCACGCAAGGCCGTGCTGCCAGTGTTTGAAAAAGACAATGGCTTGCTCTACTACCCGACTTTCTATGAAGGCCTGGAACAATCCAAGAATGTCTTCTATACCGGCCAGGAAGCCACGCAACAAGTGCTGGCAGGCCTGAACTGGGTGGCCAAGGAAAAGAAGGCCAAGACTTTTTTCCTGATCGGCTCCGACTACATCTGGCCGCGCACCTCTAACAAGATCGCTCGCAAGCACATCGAAAACGTGCTCAAGGGGTCGGTGGTCGGAGAAGAGTATTACCCACTCGGCAACACGCAGTTCGGCTCCCTGATCAACAAGATCAAGCTGAAAAAACCTGATGTCATCTTCGCCGATGTGGTCGGCGGCAGCAACGTTGCCTTTTACAAGCAACTCAAGGCTGCCGGTGTGACCGCCAAGACGCAGAACCTGCTGACCATTTCGGTGACCGAAGATGAAATGCTGGGCATCGGCGGCGAGAATGTCGAAGGCTTTTATGCTTCGATGAAATATTTCCAAAGCCTCGACAATCCGAACAACAAGAAATTTGTCGCCGAGTTCAAGGCCAAGTTTGGCGCCAATTCAGTCATCGGTGATGTCACGCAGGCGGCCTATCTCGGTCCCTGGTTGTGGAAAGCGGCCGTCGAGAAAGCGGGCAGTTTTGACGTCGACAAGGTGGTCGCCGCGTCACCCGGTATTGAGTTGAAGACAGCGCCGGAAGGCTACGTCAAGGTCCACCAGAATCATCATCTGTGGAGCAAGACCCGCATCGGCGAAGCGCAGAAAGACGGTCAGTTCAAGGTCATCTATGAATCCGATCTGATCGAGCCGAATCCTTTCCCCAAGGGTTATCAATAAGTCGCAATCAGTGACTCTGGTTTCACGCATTGTTCATGCATTGATCGGTGGTAGCAAAGCGGCGGCGTCTGTAGTGACATGCGGGCGCTGCCGCCCCGACTGATTTTCTCTCCCTCCTTTGAGGAGTCAATATGGTTTCTCTCTCCGAATTCGGCGCAATCTTTGCCATGCAAGGCTTCAACGGCCTGTCGGTATTTTGCGTCCTGCTGCTCATGGCACTGGGCCTGGCCATCATCTTTGGTCAGATGGGCGTGATCAATATGGCGCATGGTGAATTTCTCACCATCGGCGCTTACATGACCTACCTGTTGTCCAAGCTCACAACAGAGTATGCCCCGAGCTTGCAGCCATATTATTTTTTCGGCGCGGTGGTGTTGTCCTTCATCGTCGCCTACGGTATCGGCTATCTGACAGAGATGCTGCTCATCAGCCGTCTCTACAAACGTCCGCTCGACACCTTGTTGGCTACCTGGGGCCTGAGTCTGGCGATGCAGCAGAGCTTTCGTTCCATCTTCGGTGCCAAGGAAGTCAGCGCCACCTTGCCGGACTGGCTGTTGGGTTCTTTCAAGCCGACCGAGAACATCGACATCCCCATCAACGGCGTGTTCATGATGGTGCTGACCTTGCTGTTGACCGGCACCATCTTCATCCTGCTGTTCCGTTCGCGCTGGGGTTTGCAGGTGCGCGCCACCATGCAGAACCGGGTCATGAGCGGTGCTGTCGGTATCAATACCCGTAAGGTCGATCGCGCCACCTTTGCACTTGGTTGTGGCGTCGCCGGTGTCGCCGGAGCGGCCTTTACGACCATCGGTTCGACCGGACCGACCAGTGGTTCGCTGTACATCGTTGATACCTTTCTGGTGGTGGTGTTCGGCGGTGCGCAAAGTTTGCTCGGCACCATTGCTTCGGCGTTCTCGATTGCTCAGACCCAGTCAACGGCCGAGTTTTTTCTTACCGGATCCATGGCCAAAGTGCTGACCTTGTCAGCGGTGATCGTGATTTTGATGTTGCGTCCGCAGGGATTGTTCTCAGTACGCGTCCGTAAGTAATTACCAGCTTTCCATCCGCGAGGTTCATCCATGAATGCAGCATACGAAAAATTATTAGGCGGCAGGTCCGGTTTCACCGGCCTGCTGGTACTGGCGGTATTACTGCTGCTGGTATTTCCGCTGAGCCTGGACATCTTCCGTCTTAATCTGGTCGGCAAATATCTGGCCTATGCCTTCGTCGCCGTTGGTCTGGTGCTGTGCTGGGGCTATGGCGGCATTCTCAGTCTGGGCCAAGGTGTGTTCTTTGGTCTGGGCGGTTATTGCATGGCGATGTTTCTCAAGCTGGAAGCATCCGACCCGATCAGCACCAAGATTCAATCCACGCCAGGTATTCCCGACTTCATGGACTGGAATCAGATCACGGCCTTGCCGACCATGTGGCAACCGTTTCACAGTTTCAGCTTTACCTTGCTGGCGGTGCTGGCGGTGCCAACCTTGCTGGCGCTGCTGATCGGTATGGCGATGTTCAAGCGCCGTGTCGGCGACGTCTATTTCTCCATCGTCACCCAGGCCATTGCGGCGATTCTCTCTATCCTCATCATTGGCCAGCAAGGACTCACTGGCGGCGTCAACGGCATCACCGATCTGAAGACCTTGATGGGTTGGGATATCCGTACCGACAGCGCCAAGCTGATCCTGTACTTCGTCAACGCCGGCCTGCTGATTGTCTGCATTCTGTTCGGTCGCTTCATTCTCACTTCCAAGCTCGGCCGTTTGCTCATGGCCATGCGCGACAAGGAAGAACGGGTGCGTTTCTCCGGCTATGACGTGGCCAGCTTCAAGGTCTTCGTGTACTGCGTGGCAGCCATGTTCTCGGCCATTGGCGGCGCCATGTTCACGCTGCAGGTCGGTTTCATGTCGCCGTCCTTTGTTGGCATTGTGCCCTCGATTGAAATGGTGATCTACGCCGCCGTGGGTGGCCGCATGTCGCTGTTGGGGGCGGTCTATGGCACCTTGCTGGTCAATTTTGGCAAGAGTTATTTTTCCGAAACCTTTCCAGAATTGTGGCTGTTTTTGATGGGCGGTCTGTTCATTGCCGTGGTGATGTATTTCCCGAACGGCCTGGCTGGGGTTTATCACAACCAGAGCAAGCGGTTCTTGGTATGGCTGGCCAGTCGTAAAAGCGTCACGCTGGCAGCACCAAAGATGATGGCAGAAAAAAATGAAAAAATCGGCATTGCAATCGACAACGCTAACCTGGAGGCCAGCAAATGAGCGGCGCACCAATAGGATTTGAATCCACTGATCATCCGGTTCTGGCGATTGAGGACCTGACGGTTTCCTTTGATGGCTTCAAGGCGGTAGACGGTCTCAATCTGTATGTTCAACGCAATGAAGTACGCGTGGTGATCGGACCTAACGGTGCCGGCAAAACCACCGTACTGGATCTGATTTGCGGCAAGACCCATGCCACCTCGGGCAGCATCCGCTTCAATCAGCACGAGCTGACCAAGATGAGCGAACACGAGATTGTACGAGCTGGCGTTGGTCGCAAGTTTCAGACGCCGTCGATCTACGAGAATCTGTCCGTGTTCGAAAATCTGGAAATGTCCTTCCCGCGCGGTCGCAAAGTGTTGGGTGCCTTACTCTTCAAGCGCTCACCTGATGTGGTTGAGCGGGTCGAAACGGTGGCCGCCGAGATCTTCCTGCAAGAGCATTTGTATACCCAGGCTGACCTGCTCTCGCATGGTCAGAAGCAATGGCTGGAAATCGGCATGTTGCTCATGCAGGAACCAGAGTTGTTGATGCTGGACGAGCCGGTGGCCGGTATGAGTGTCTCTGAACGTGAAAAGACGGCGCAATTGCTTGGGCGCATCAGTCAAGGGCGCTCGGTCGTGGTGATCGAGCACGACATGGAATTTGTCAAAAGCATTGCCCACAAAGTCACTGTGCTGCATCAGGGAAAAATTCTCGCCGAGGGCAGTATGGAGAAGGTCCAGAACGACCCTAAGGTGATTGACGTGTACCTGGGGCATTGAATCCGTGCTGCATACAAATTGAGGAATCCGCCATGTTCAATGTTGTAAATTTAGCCTCCGGTTACGGCCAGAGCGCCGTCATCCACGACATCAATCTGTCGGTGGCGAAAGAAGAAATCGTCGCCGTCATGGGCCGCAATGGCATGGGCAAGACCACGTTGTTCAAGACGCTGATGGGCATCTTGCCGGTGCGCGGTGGCAGCATCAGTATCGATGGCGTCGAACTGGGCGCCATGGAAAGCCATCAACGCGTCGAGCGCGGCGTTGCTTACGTACCGCAGGGGCGCATGATCTTCCCTGGCATGACGGTGCTGGAAAACATTCAGACCGGACTTTCTGCGCAAGCGCGCGGCAAGGTACCCGATGAGTTGTATGCCCTGTTTCCGGTGCTCTACGATATGCGCGGCCGCAAGGGCGGCAATCTGTCCGGCGGTCAGCAGCAGCAATTAGCGATTGCGCGCGCACTGGCCACCAATCCGCGCGTGTTGTTGCTCGATGAGCCGACCGAAGGTATTCAGCCCTCCATCATCAAGGACATCGCCCGCAGTCTCAAAGAGATTCGCAAGATTCGCGCGCTGACCATCATCGTCTCGGAACAGGTGCTCAGTTTTACGCTGGAGATTGCCGATCGTTTTTTAGTCATCGACAAAGGACGTTTCGTCTACGAAGACACACGCGCCAATGTCGACGCTCCCACCATTAGCAAGTATCTGTCGGTGTAATTCTTCGCGTTTTTTAAAGGAGTAGTGTCATGCGGCATGGAGACATATCGAGCAGCAAGGATGCGGTCGGCGTGGCGGTTGTTAATTACAAGATGCCACGCTTGCACAACCGCGCCGAAGTAATGCAAAACGTACAGCAGATTGCTGCCATGCTGATCGGCATGAAGCAGGGTTTGCCGGGGCTGGATCTGGTGATCTTCCCCGAGTATTCGACACACGGCATCATGTACGACGCACAGGAAATGTACGACACTGCCGCCAGCATACCGGGCGAAGAAACGCAGGTATTTTCCGAAGCCTGCCGCATTGCCAATGTCTGGGGCGTTTTTTCACTCACCGGCGAGCGTCACGAAGAGCATCCGCACAAGGCACCGTACAACACGCTGATTTTGATCAATAACCACGGCGAGATCGTCCAGAAGTATCGCAAGATCATGCCGTGGACGCCGATCGAAGGCTGGTATCCGGGTGACACCACATATGTCTGTGATGGTCCCAAAGGACTCAAGATCAGCCTCATCATTTGCGACGACGGCAACTATCCCGAGATCTGGCGCGACTGTGCCATGAAGGGCGCCGAGCTGATCGTGCGCTGCCAGGGCTACATGTATCCGGCCAAGGATCAGCAGGTGCTGGTGGCCAAGGCAATGGCCTGGATGAATAATGTGTATGTGGCAGTCGCCAATGCCACCGGTTTCGACGGTGTGTATTCCTATTTCGGCCACTCCGCTATCGTCGGCTTTGACGGCCGCACATTAGGGGAATGCGAGACTGAAGAAATGGGCATCCAGTATGCCGAGCTATCGGTTGGCGCCATTCGCGATGCACGCCGCAACTGGCAATCGCAGAACCATCTGTTCAAGCTGCTGCATCGTGGTTACACCGGCAAGATCAATTCCGGTGAGTCCGCTGCCGGTGTGGCCGACTGTCCCTTCGATTTTTACAAGACCTGGGTCAACGATGCGCAGACAGCACGGCGGCAAGCCGAGGCTATTACGCGCCAGACCGCAGGGACGTCCGAGTGTCCGGTGCCGGGCATTCCCAACGAGCTCTAATCTAACCACGACAAGGAGAGTCGCATGCAACATTTCAAGATCAAGCCCGGTGTACCGTTGGCACAGCAAGCCGAGCTGGGACATAACCGCTGGCATCCTGATTTACCGTTTCTGTCTTCGGTCAAGCCGGGCGAATCGATACTGATTGAATCGCTCGATTTCCTCGATGCGCAGATTCAGGACAACGACTCCGTCGACGACGTCAAGAACGTCGATCTCACCCGCGCGCATCCACTGACCGGCCCCTTCCATGTCGAAGGCGCAGAACCGGGCGACCTGCTGGTGATCGATCTGCTCGACATCAAGCCAGTCACTCCGGTGGGTTTTTCCGGCGTTTTTGCCAAGGCCAATGGCGGCGGCTTTCTGGCCGATTATTTTCCCGAAGCCGATAAGGCCATCTGGGACCTCAAAGGCCTGTATGCGACTTCGCGCCACATTCCCGGCGTACGTATCGCCGGCCTGACTCATCCCGGTCTGATGGGCTGTCTGCCGTCGCATGACTTGCTGGCGGAATGGAATCGCCGCGAAGCACCGTTGGCTGCCAAGGGGCTGGCACAGCCGCCGGATCCGCGCACCGCTGTCCTGCGCGGTCTGTCCGGTGCCAAGTTTGACGAAATGGCCAAGGTCGCAGCCCGTACGGTACCGCCACGCGAGCATGGTGGTAATACCGACATCAAAGACTTGTCGGCGGGCACCCGCATTTTCTTCCCGGTGTATGTCAAGGGTGCCGGGTTCTCCATGGGCGACCTGCATTTTTCGCAAGGCGATGGCGAGATCGGATTTTGCGGCGCCATTGAAATGGATGGCGTCAGTCACGTCGGCTTCGATCTGATCAAAGGCGGCATGGCCAAGTACAACATCACTTCGCCGATTTTCATGCCCAGTATCGTCAAGCCGCACTACGAACAATGGCTTACCTTTGAAGGCATCAGCGTGGAGAACGGTGTCAATTATTATCTCGATGCCACCGTGGCGTATCGCCAGGCCTGCCTCAAGGCGATCGACTACCTGACCCACTTCGGCTACACCGGCAGCCAGGCTTACATGCTGTTGACGGCAGCGCCAGTGGAAGGGCGCATCGGCGGTATCGTCGATATTCCCAACTGCGCCTGCACGGTGTCCTTGCCGACCTCGATCTTTGATCAGGACATCACCCCCAAGGGCATGTTGAACGATAAATCTTACTGGGGCCGTTAAGCTTGGTAGCCGGGTGCGGGATGTCAGCATTCCGCATCACGATCAACATCAGGAGCAGACCATGCCGTTATACGACATCCGTTGCAGTCACTGCGAGGGTATCTTTGAAAAATTCCTGGCCATGCAAGTGCTGCATAGTCCGGTGGCTTGTCCGTATTGCCAGGAGCAAACCAATGCCGCGCCTTTGCTCACCGGTGGCCGCGTTGCCTTACAAGTGACTCAACGCTGGCGTGCGCGCAACGGCGCCGAACAACTGGCCGGGCCGGGCGCTGCCGGACCGGGAGCGCATGCCGGTGCCGGGCGCAGCAGTGTGCTGCACAACTGCAAGGGGCATAGCTGCAGCATTTGCGCTACTTGACGTACTAACAACACGTTACAGATTAATACAACTTTACAGTCTTCGTTTTTCTGTAGGATTGCGTTAAGGAGATAGTATTGCAGCCGCTGGTATTTTATTTGCCCGTCTGGCAACGCTATCACTACACGTAAACAGGAGAATGAATATGAACCAACTTACCCGCTGGACATCGTTGTTGTCAGGCGCTGTCGTGGCCGTCGCACTGAGCGGTTGCATCGTCACACCGCCGACCGTCCGTCCTGCCTACATTGCGCCACCGGGCGTGGTGTATGTGGAGCCGAGTTACCCGCAACCTGCTGTGGGATATGTCTGGGCTTATCATCCGCATTACGGCTGGGGCTGGCACCATCCTGAGCATGGCTGGCATCAAGGTTGGCGTTGAGTTGATGCCGGGTGATGCAGTGCTCATCCGGCAGTTGACCACCGAAAAAGCTGCGTTCGCGCAGCTTTTTTGTTTGGAGTGGATGCTCACTTAGGACTTCTCCGCAGGTCAATCTTGAGGTGAAAGCAAATTGGAACTGTCTTTTCCAACGGTTTTTGCATCACAGAGCAAGGCCCAACGTTCATGATCACGCCATACATTGTTGATACAGAGATAACGTGGTGAAATCCCTTCTTTTTGGAAGCCAAGCCTGCTTACCAGCGCAATTGAGGCCATATTTTCTGGTTGAATATTTGCTTCCAGTCTATGTAAGCCGAGCTCCTCAAACGCCAATTCGACGGCCATGCGCATAGCCTCGGTCATGTAGCCGACTCCGCTGAACTGCACCATGCCGTAATAGCCGAGGTAGGCACTCTGAAAAGCACCGCCAACAATCTCATTAATATTGATGACGCCGACAATGTCATTTGAGACAAGCTTGCGGGCAACGAGTCCGATGTTAGGCCCAGTTAACGTGCGCCCGAACCAATTGTCAAAACCAGCCTGATCGGTAAAAGAGGTGACCCAAGGCAGATGGTAGTTTTGATTGACGCTATTGGCAGCAATCAACTCGGCGGCGTCGGCGCGTTTTACCCGGCTTAGTCGAATCGTATTCATGGTGTCTGCTGCGCCGCAGGTCGGACATAATAAATATCCCATTCGCTCTCGCTAACGAAGACGAATCCATGTCTCTGATAAAAGCGATTGGCATCGCTGTCGCGCAGTGCGCCAACCTTGATCGTCAGCGATGCTGCATCTGCCTGTGCAAAAATCTGACGCAGCACGATGGCGCCTATGCCATGCTGTTGATGATCCGGGTGGATATATAAATGATCCAGCAATAGATGATCGCTCTTCAATTTCACCACGACGAACCCGATGCGTTGATCGTTGAACACAATGTGATGTGTCTCGGCTGCGGAAAAGCCGGCGCGAAAACGTTCTCTGGCTCTGGTCGCATCAAAGCGGCCTAGACGTTCCAGGCTGGGACGCATGGCGGCGATGCGTAACGCGAGCAGTGCTTCGAAATCACTGGGTTCGGCCGCTAACAGTTGTATGGACATTTGTCTTTTTCAGTTTGTTGTCTTGATTTCACCGAGCCGCTGAATGGCGCGGCCTGTTGCATCAAAATTATCAGGAGATAACCAACTGCGCAACGCCGCACATTGACTTGGCCACTCATCGGCAAGCATGGAATGCCATCTGATATCTTTGATCTCGCCTTTGATAATGGCACCACTGCGCCAGATACCCTCAAACACAAAACCGTATCGTAATGCTGCATGACGTGACGGCAGATTGCCATCCAGGCAGCGCCACACCAGCCGCTGATATTGCAAGACCGAAAAAAGATACAGCATCAGCAGGAACACAGCTTCGGTGGCCGCACGAGAGCGCTGTAGTCCGGGTGCGAACCAGATGCTGCCGATTTCTGCCGCAGATTCAGAAGGATAGACATCACAGATCGATAGCCAACCTTTGGCCTTGCCGTCAGCCTTGTCGATCACCGCCCAAAATGGCTGATGCGCGCGTCCGGCTAACTCGAGTACCAGGGTACGCAAAGCTTCAATCTCGTCAAACGGACCGTAGCGCAGATATGTCCAGGACGCATCAGCTCCTTGTGCGGCTTGCCAAAGATCGGGTACATGTTGTGCCTCGAGTGGCTCAAGCCGTACGTAGCTACCCTCATGTTGATTTTTTTGCGGGAAGGGACGTGGCAATGCTGGTCTGGTCGGCATGGTTTAGGGAATGGTGAGCACGAGGTGGTTTAGAGGCTGTTGCGAAATTACTGTAGCGTTGTTACGGCTCCTTGCCGTACTACTCGTACTGTCTTCGTCACCGCGCCTAGCCACACTAATTTCGCAACAGCCTCTTAGTCTGGTCAACACGGAATATTCTTGGTGCTTCTTCCTTTGGAGAAATTCTATTGTAATTGGCCAACAAAAGACTATTTTCAACTATATCGAAATAAGTGTAGGTAAGTCAGCGCATTGCCTGTATATTCTGTTTCGTACTTGCATCAAGTTTCAATATTGTCGGTCCCAATTCTGCATGGCTGTGTCTTTAGTCGTTCTGTTTTATTTCCCTCGGTTTTCACTCTTGGTCCCAAGTGCCTCATAGGCGCGTTGCCTATTTTTTAACTAAAGGAAATAAAAATGTCTAATCAAACAGGTATTGTGAAGTGGTTCAACGACGCTAAGGGCTTTGGCTTTATCACACCAGATGCAGGTGGCCCTGACTTGTTCGCCCACTTTCAAGACATACAATCGACCGGTTTCAAGAGCCTCTCGGAAAACCAACGCGTGTCGTTCGAACGCAGCGCTGGTGCCAAGGGCGAAAAAGCCAGCAACATTCAAGTCATTTCCTGAGCTTGACGTCGTTGTAGTCAGGCCCTGATTCAGGGCCGCTCAGATAGCCATCCACACGGATTTAATTGCATCAGCCTACTGTGCAAATAGTACAGAGCGCGGAGAAAAAGAAGACGTATGGACCAAGATTCACCTGTCAGCCAATGGCGCCTAGTGCGCAGTGCTGATAGTGCGCAGATAGATTCTTGCCGGCTGGGAGCCCTTGCAGATAGCAGGGATTTCCAGAAAATGGCTTAGTCTGTCGGTGACGGATAGTCCGCTATCGCTCACCAGTGAAGAGACTGACGCACAGGCGTCTTTCTCGAACACGCAATCAATTCTAATCGGCCAAGGGCACTGCCCATGGAAAATGGTTTAGTTGATTTGTGAAGCAAATAATTCATCTTTGAAAACGCGCAGATCGCTTGGCGATCAGTGTGCAGATCAGAGAATTGGCGTAGCAGGCACACCGCACAGATAGTGTGGGTGAAATGCGATTAAGGATACCTGGCAGATGGTCAGGGTTTTTAAGCACGCGTCGTTGTGAATGAATAGCCCGCCCATTGGTGGGCTTTTTTGCGTCCATTGATAGGGTTGGCTTACCGATACCCGGTATCGACAGCGCTTATTTTTCAATGCGCAGGGGGTGTGTTAATGCGAAAGAACGATGTCAAACGATACAAATCCTCTGCTTCTCTGTTCATCTCCTCGGCAGTAGCTGCCAATTGCTCCGAACCTGCTGCATGATTCTGGGTTGTGGCGCTGAGTTGATTGAGGGCGATATTGATTTGCGAGACGCCCAGCAACTGCTCTTCAGAAGCGGTAATAATCTCTTGTACCAAGGCTGCGGTGTGATTGATTTTTGGCACGACCTGATCCAACAGGGTCGTTGCCTCGTCGGCAATGCCGATGCTGTTTTTGGCTAACGCATCGATTTCTTGCGCCGCTGCCTGACTGCGTTCGGCCAGTCTGCGTACTTCGCTGGCAACCACCACAAAACCTCTGCCATATTCTGCGGCGCGGGCGGCCTCAATGGCCGCGTTCAAGGCCAGCAGATTAGTCTGATAAGCCAGATCGTCAATGATGCTGACCTTGAGCGAAATATTCTTCAAGGCAGCTACCGTCAAATGAACGGCGGCTCGGCCTTGCATCGCTTCTTGCGCGGCTTCATTGGCAACGACCCCGGTGATTTTTGCGTTTTTCGTATTCAGGGCAATCACCTTGTTAATCTGCGCCAGTGACACCGCGGTCTCTTCGAGACTGGCCGCTTCCTCGGAGGCTGACTGTGCAATGGATTGCGCGGTAGCGGTGATCTCGTCTGCCGACTGCGCTAGCGTTGCTGAGCTGGCATGAAGGCTGGAGACGACTTCGCTCAGCCTTCTTATCATCTGCTTCATGTTGAACAAGAGGCTCTTCTTGTCTCTGGATTTGAGATGGATGTTGTTGCCGAGGTTACCGGTGGCGACCTCGGCAACAATCAATGCAGCGTAGGCTGGTTCGCCACCCAGCTCATTCAAGATGCTGCGAATGAGCAAGACGGCAAACAGCACGCTCAACAGGATGCCAGCGCCGATCGACAGCTTTTCATAGTCCATCACGTGCGCGGTGTTGACCAGTGCGGAGCCATATTCCTGTTGCGCTACGTCGTCTTGTATTTTGAGGAGGATGTGGAGCAGACTCAATGCTGTGTTGAATTTATCTTCTAGTTGCACCATCTCGTTTTTGGCCACCATGTATTGACCGGTTTCGACCAACTTGATTACGCGTAATTTATGTTCGGTAAACAGAGCCCAGGCTTGGGTAAACTGCATTGTCACCTTGCCCTCTTCAGGCGTTGCGTAAGTGGCAATATAGGCTTTCCACTGCTTGTCGATTTCTGCATCGTCCACCACGATGGCTTTTAGGTAGGGGGCGCTATTGCTGACCTCGAAGGCATTCAGTGCGCGATTGAGGTTGCTGCGAATCTGATACGCCGCTTCGATGATTTTGGATAACTGCACCAGACAGACCGTACGATCTTCATAGACCGTTTTCAAACGCGAATTACTGTATTGAATGCCGCGGATACCGACTATCCCTACCAGTAGCAGGACCGTAAGCATGAATGCAACAAGGATGCCCAGGCGCGTTCGGACTGTGATTTTCTTTTTCATTCCTGCATCCTATGCATATCCCAGAAATTAGCAATGCTATCAACCGTAATGCTTGCTCAAGTTGTATGGAAACAGTGTTATTTTGTTCGATGTGCATTTATGTATCCATAAAGATGCCATGCATCATAGAGTCCCCAAGTTGATTTGGCCGCAGAAATTTTTGGCTGGCCAATATTGGCCAGCCAATGGCGGCTGAGCTTAATTAACGCGCGAAGCTAATGACCGCTTTGCCAGGACCGTGACCAGTCTTGTTGCGTTCGATCACCGCGCCGGCTTCGCTCAGGTCGGCCACTTCGGAAACTTCATTTTTCAGCTCTCCCTTGGCAACCAGGTCGGCAAGCTGTGCCAGTTGATTCGTGTCTATGCGCATCTGAAACCAGCTGGCTTGTTTGCCGGCAGGTGCCGTTGCCATGATTTCCGGTGCTGCCGTACTGACGATGCGACCATGGTCGGCGAGCACTTGCCAGGAGTTGGCCAGCGTGGTGCCGCCGACCAGGTCCAGCACCAGGTCGACCTGGCTGACGTGTTCCCAGAACGCGCTCTGACGGTAGTCGATGACCGTATCGGCACCGAGCCCGCGCAGGTAACCGGCATTGACGCCCTGCGCCGTGGCGATCACGCGGGCGCCGGCACGTCGCGCCAACTGGACGGCAAAACTGCCGACGCCACCTGCTGCGCCGTGAATCAATACGGTTTGGCCTGCTTGCAATTGTCCCGCTTCAAATAGTGCTTGCCAGGCCGTGAGCACCGCTACCGGCATGGCTGCCGCATGAATATCATCGACACCGTCCGGAATGCGCACCAACTTGTCGGCGGCCACGACAACCTGTTCTGCATATGCCCCGATAGCGCCCAATGCACCCATGACACGGCTGCCGAGCGTGAAGCGTTCTACGCCTTCACCCAGTGCGACGACCTCGCCGGCCAGTTCTATGCCCAGCGTAGCCGGCAGCGCCAACGGGAATGCGTCTTGCACGAGGCCGTCACGAATTTTCCAGTCCAGACTATTGACGCCGGCCGCGTGCACGCGCACCAGCACTTCACCGGGACCGGCACGGGGTACATCGATCTGCTCGATCTGGGCATGCTTGGCGCCGCCATACGCGTGAATGCGCAGTGCATGGTTGACGTCTTGCGGTGGCAAAAAAGGATAGTCGATATAGCCTTGCGGACCGTCGGAAAAGAAGCTCTCGCGCTTGGCCGCATTGAGTGGCGCATTTTGCTCAAAGCGTTGCAGCAGGTCGGGGTTGGCAAGATAGAGGCTGCCGAACACGGCTGCGTCGGCGCGACCATCGGCGATCAATTTTTCGGAACTGGCCTGGTTCAGGCCGCTGCCTTGTAGATAGGCGCCGTTGAACAAGGGCCGCAGCATGCCGTGATAGTCGAACTCGCCCTGGTACAAGGCCACGTGCAGATAGGCCAGATTCAACGGTGCCAGCTGTTCGACCAGATAACGATAAGTTTCTTGTGGATGGGCGTCGCGGATGTCGTTGAAGTTCATCTCCGGCGCGATCTTGATGCCGACGCGGTCGCCTCCGGCTTCGTCCGTCATTGCGGCCAGTACTTCCAGAATAAAACGACTGCGGTTTTCCAGGGAGCCGCCGTATTGGTCGGTACGCACATTGGTGGAGGAGGACAGGAACTGTTCTGGCAGGTAGCCGGAGGCGGCGTGCAGTTCGACACCGTCGAAACCGGCGCGCAGCGCATTGCGTGTGGCCAGGCGGAAGTCGTTGATGATGTCGGCAATTTCGTGGGTTTGCACAGCGCGCGGCATCATCATGTCTTGCGGGCCGCTGGCGGTAAACACCTGACCGGCGGCTTGTATGGCCGAAGGCGCCAATGGAGTTGCATGATCGGGCAGCAGGCTGGGATGCGAAATGCGGCCGGTGTGCATGAGTTGCAGAAAAATACGGCCGCCTTGGCGGTGGACTTCAGCGGTAACCGTTTGCCAAGCCTGCATCTGCTCTTCGGTATGGATACCGGGCGTGCGCACGTAACCTTTACCCATGGCAGAAGGTTGCGTGCCTTCGGTAATGATCAAGCCGGCGTTGGCACGCTGGCCGTAGTAGGTCGTTGCCAGCACGCTAGGCACGCCACTGTCGTTGTCGGCGCGCGAGCGGGTCATCGGGGCCATCACTAGGCGATTGCGTACGGTATAGCGGCCAATCCGGGTCGGAGTGAAAAGGGCATTCATGGCGTTTCCTTCGATAAGTTATTGAATGAGCCTTCATCCTATATTGCTGCATTGACGGGATAAATACGTATAATTGATAACACTATTCCAAATATGGAACAATAAAGCAATAAGGAGTGCCGCCATGGAAGTGTTGAATTACATGCGTCTGTTTGTCGAAGTGGCGCGGGTCAAAAGCTTTCGACGTGCCGCCGAGGTACTGGAGATGCCCAATTCGACCTTGTCGCGCCATATCACCGAGCTGGAGAAACGTATCGGTTTGCGGCTGTTGCATCGCTCTACTCGCAAGGTCGAGCTGACCGAAGCCGGCGCGGTCTATTTCAAGCGTTGCCAGAGCATTGTGGAAGAAGCGCGCATTGCCCATGAAGCTTTGCTCGATCTGGCTGAGCATGCCAGTGGTACGTTGCGGGTTTCGATGCCGGTGGATCTGGCCACCGATTATCTGGCGCCCATCCTGAGCGATTTTGCCAAGGCCAATCCACGGATCGATTTCGAGTTCGATCTGACCCCGCGCCGGGTCGATTTGCTGACCGAACAATTCGATCTCGCCATCCGTATGGGGCCGCCACCCACGGCACCCTCCATGCTGGTGGCGCGGCAGATTGCACTGTTGCCGCGCTATCTCTATGCCGCTCCTGCTTACTTGAAAAAAGCACCGCCGCTCAAGCATCCCCAAGATCTTGCGCAGCACGTGCTCTGCATGGTGCAAAACACCCGGCAGCAGGCGGAGACAAAGACCTTGTATCGGGACGATGAAGTGGTGGCGGTAGTGGCACCGACGCGTTTTGCGATGAATAGCGTGGGCTTGAGCCGCTCGTTGGCAAAACAAGGGGTGGGTATTGCTGTGCTCGATAGCGTATTAGCGCGCGACGACGTGGCAGCGGGTCTGCTCAGGCGCGTCTTGCCGGACTGGCATTTGGCGCCAGTGCAAGTTCATGCGATTACAGAAACCCGATTGCTGCCGGCGCGGACAAGGTTGTTCATCGATTTTTTGAAGACACGCTTGCACGAACATAGCGGCACTGGCACCGGCGCCGGCGTAAATGCCGGCGCCAGCTGAAGCTTAGTCTGGTAAGGCATGCGGCCTAGGTGTGATGTCAACCGTATGGCGGGTCATTGTTGACGTGTTCGCCATACTGACGACCTGGCGATGATCGAGTTTGAAGACACTGACCACCTCAGATAATTTGCGTGCCTGTTCCTGCATTGACTGCGATGCGGCAGCGGCCTCTTCGACCAGCGCGGCATTTTGCTGCGTGACTTCATCCATCTGCGTAATGGCCAGATTGACTTGCTCTATGCCGGCGCTTTGTTCCTGACTGGCAGAGGAGATTTCGCCGACGATGTCGGTAACGCGCTTGACGCTGTTGACGACGTCGTTCATGGTGGCGCCAGCTTCTTCCACCAATTTGCTACCGATGCCAACCTGCGCTACCGAATTGTCGATGAGGATTTTGATTTCCTTGGCGGCCGCCGCTGAACGCTGCGCCAGACTGCGCACTTCTGAAGCAACCACGGCGAAACCGCGGCCTTGTTCACCGGCGCGTGCAGCTTCGACTGCTGCATTCAAGGCCAGAATATTGGTCTGAAATGCGATGCCGTCGATCACGCTGATGATGTCGACGATCTTGCGTGAAGAGTTATCAATGGAGCCCATGGTCTCGACCACTTTGCTCACCACAGTGCCGCCGGCGACGGCAACCTCGGATGCCGATACGGCCAGTTGACTGGCTTGTCGCGCATTGTCGGCATTCTGCTTCACAGTGGAGGTCAATTGCTCCATGGCCGAAGCGGTTTGCTCCAGCGAACTGGCTTGCTCTTCGGTGCGGCTCGACAGATCCAGATTGCCGGAAGAGATTTCACCGGACGCCGTCGTGATCGTTTCTGTGCCAGCTCTGACCTGGGTGACGATACCCAGCAGACTATCGTTCATTTCCTTGAGTGAACGCATCAGCTCACCGGTTTCGTCACGACTTAAAGGTCGGATGTCAGCCGTCAGATCGCCGGCAGCGACCCGTTTCGCCACGCCCACGGCGATTATCAATGGCGTCGCGATGGCGCGTGCGATATACATCGCCAGAGCGAACCCGGCAATCAGGGCCCCGATGAGCATGCCGATAATCCACATTCGCGCGCTGGCATAGAGATGGTCGGCGCCTTGTGATGATGCATCGCTACCGTTGGAATTGACTTGTGTGAGCTTGTCCAGATTGTCGAGGAGTTTGAAATAGGCTGTACTGTAATCGCCTGCGAACAGTTTTTTTGCATCATCAATTTTTTGATTTTGGACGGCATTGTCGATCTTGAGATGTTCAGTAAGAATGGTCGCCACTTCTTTTTCAACTTCAGGAAAAAGCGCTTTTTCTTCTGGTTCGGAAATTTCAGTGGCGTAGGTCTTGAGTGCGCTTTGAAGGTCAGTAATGAGTCCCTCTCCCCTCTTATGCATGGTGGCAACGGCATCGTGATCTTCATTGAAGAGCGCCATTTGTACTTCGTTGCTACGCATGCGCGCGGCCATTAGTTTGATCTGGGCCAGACTGCGAATACTTGGGAGCCAGTTGGTTGCAATGTCGGTCGATGCGCTGTTGACTTTTCCCAGTTCAATGATTGAGAAAATACCTGAGATGGCTGTCAGCAACAGCACACAGGTAAATGAAAGCAGCAGTTTTCTTGCAATCTTGAGATCAATGAACCATTTCATTTTCGTCTCCTTGAAGTTACCTCTCCAACCTACTGCGCACGTGCACAATATAGAATTATTTGAAACAAACAATATCGTTTCGACATGATTTGTGTGTGATTAAAAATAGAATAATTAGCGTAATTTCACGTAAGTTGTGGGACATCATTTAGCGTGTTCTTAAACAATCTTCCTGATTACAGATGAAAGTGTTTCCCGCAGAAAATATTGGTGAGCCAGGGCAAGTTCTTGCCTTACACAGCCTTGCCCGATCCAAAAGTGATGGTGAGCAAAGAGCGCAATTCCAGTCAGGACATCGGTGGGTTGGGGGAGTTACAGTGTGTTTTCTTGAAGACGGGAAAGAACAGATGTCAAAAGCCAAGGCGTACGCGGCGAGGATGAACAAAGTCCTTGATCATATTGATAAGCACCTCGATGAACCGCTGACGCTGGAACAATTGAGTGATGTTGCACATTTTTCGAAATATCACTTTCACCGGCAATTCTCGGACTACGTTGGCATGAGTGCGATCCGCTATGCGCAGTTGATGCGGCTCAAGCGTGCTTCCTATCGTCTGGCATTTATACCGGAGCAGCGCATCACTGATATTGCCTTGGATGCGGGCTTCGAAAATCCGGAATCGTTTTCCCGCGCCTTCAGGAATCAGTTCGGTCAATCACCGACTGAGTTCCGCCGGATTCCCGCTTGGGAACGCTGGAATACCCACTATAAACCGATGAATAGAGAAGGAGTGTTGGCAATGGAAGTGAACATAGTCGATTGTGAAAAAATGAAACTGGCGGTGCTTGAGCATCGGGGGCCACCAACCCTGGTCAATGATTCGGTCAAGATCTTCATCGACTGGCGCAAGGAAAGCGGCTTGTCTCCGGTGAGCTCGTCAAAGACCTTAGGTATTGTCTACGATAATCCCGAAGTTACCGAACCAGCAAAATTCCGTTTCGACATCGCCGGTTCGGTAATCGAGGATGTGCCTGAGAATGTGCAAGGCGTGATCAACAAGGAAATTCCGCCAGGACCTTGCGCGGTGCTGCGCCATCTCGGATCGCACGACAGGCTTGGTGACAGCATCCGGTCGCTGTATCGTGATTGGCTGCCGCACAGCGGGGAAGAATTGCGCGACTTTCCGCTCTATTTTCATTACATCAATTTGATAACGGACACGCCAGAACATGCGCTCATTACCGATATCTATCTGCCTTTGCAGGGTAAAACCTTGGCGTAAAAATGCAGTGTGCTCATCAGCGCGCTGACTTGGCCGCGGCCTCTTCCTCCTGCAACAGCTGCGCCATCTCGGTCTCGGTAAATACTCTGGAGCGCGTATGGAAGGCCTTGCCTTCCGGTCCTTCCAGCGAGAAGGTGCCGCCATGGCCTTCGATGACGTCGATGATCAGTTGTGTGTGCTTCCAGTAGGCGTACTGGGCGCGTCCGATGTAGAACGGGCAGCCGCCGATGTCGCCCAGATAGACGTCGCCGGCACCGATGGTGATTTCACCGGGCAGGTAACAGTTTGCTGCGCTGTTGTCGCAGCAGCCGCCCGATTGATGGAACATCATGGCGCCGTGCTTTTGCTGCAGATAGGCCACCAGTTCCAGCGCGGCTGGTGTGGCAATTACCTTGTCGATCATGTTCTTCTCCTGTAGCCGGGGGCGCTTGCGCGCCCCCTTTTTTTACAATGGATCAGGCTGGCGTCGGATTAAAAGAAGCCCAGCTTTTCTTCACTGTAGCTGACCAGCAGGTTCTTGGTTTGTTGATAATGGTCGAGCATGACCTTGTGCGTTTCGCGGCCGATACCGGATTCCTTGTAGCCGCCGAAAGCAGCATGGGCTGGATAGGCGTGATAGCAGTTGGTCCAGACGCGCCCGGCCTTGATGGCGCGGCCCATGCGGTAGGCGACGTTGCCGTTGCGGCTCCAGACGCCAGCACCGAGGCCGTAGAGCGTGTCATTGGCAATGGCCAGCGCTTCGGCTTCATCCTTGAAGGTGGTCACGGCCAGCACTGGGCCGAAGATCTCTTCCTGGAAAATGCGCATCTTGTTGTGGCCCTTGAACAGGGTCGGTTGCACGTAGTAGCCATCGGCCAGTTCGCCTGTCAGTTGCGCTTGTGCGCCACCGGCCAGCAGGGTGGCACCTTCCTGTTTGCCCAGATCGAGGTAGGACAGGATCTTGGTCAGCTGTTCGCGTGAGGCTTGGGCGCCCATCATGGTGTCAGTGTCGAGCGGGTTGCCTTGCTTGATGGCGGCTACGCGCTTGAGGACACGTTCCATGAAGGGTTCGTAGATCGATTCCTGGATCAGCGCGCGCGAAGGGCAAGTACACACTTCGCCTTGGTTGAAGGCAAACAGCACGAGGCCTTCAATGGCTTTGTCGAGGAAGCCGTCGTCCTTGTCCATGACATCGGCGAAGAACACATTGGGCGATTTGCCGCCCAGTTCCAGCGTGGCCGGAATCAGGTTGTTGGCAGCCGCTTGCGCAATCACGCGACCGGTGGTGGTGGAGCCGGTAAAGGCGATCTTGGCAATACGCTTGCTGGTGGCCAAGGGCATGCCGGCTTCACGGCCGTAGCCGTTGACGATGTTGAGCACGCCTGGTGGCAGCAGATCGGCAATCAGGTCGGCCAGGATGAGAATGCTGATCGGTGTCGATTCGGCCGGTTTGAGCACCACGCAGTTGCCGGCGCCGATGGCTGGAGCCAGCTTCCAGGCTGCCATCAGGATAGGGAAATTCCACGGGATGATTTGTCCGACCACGCCCAGCGGTTCCTGGAAATGGTAGGCCACGGTGTTCTCATCGATATTGCTGAGTCCGCCTTCCTGGCCGCGCAGGCAGCCGGCGAAATAACGGAAATGGTCGATGGCCAGAGGAATGTCGGCGTTGAGGGTTTCGCGGATGGGCTTGCCGTTATCCACGGTTTCGGCATAGGCCAGCAGTTCCAGATTGGCTTCCAGACGATCGGCGATCTGCAGCAGGATATTGGAACGTGTGGCCGCAGCGGTGCGGCCCCAGCCGTCGGCAGCGGCATGGGCGGCGTCGAGCGCCAGTTCGATATCCTCGGCGGTGGAGCGAGCTACTTTGGTATACGGCCTGCCACTGATGGGGGTGATGACGTCAAAATACTGCCCCTTCACCGGCGCTACCCACTTGCCGCCGATGAAATTGTTGTACTGCGCCTGGTAGGCGATTTTGGCGCCGACAGTACCGGGGGATGCGTAGATCATGTATGTCTCCTCGAAGATTCAGGTATTGGAATATCCCTTGCGGGTATGTCCATCTATCAATTCCTGTGCCACAACCAAGTTTTCATTTTAAGTGTTTGATTTTGTTGACGATTGCCGTTGATTCTGGATTTTTACAGCCTTCTTGCAAGGGTCGTGCGACGATCCATAACGCTACAACTGTCTCAAAACGCGACAGTTGTGTGTCACTGCCGGGTTAGCCATTGCGCTCAGGCGTAAAGTATTTCTATACTGGCGTCACAATGAACGGGATACCCCGTCGAGGAGACAGCGTGCGACATTCCAGTTCTGCTCTGGCCCTGCGCCATGCGCGGCAATCCCTGATCGAACATGGCAATACTCCGGCCGGCGTCATTAGTGCGCAGCTGGCGCGCTCCTGGCAACGCAGCATCGCGGCCGGGTTGACTCCGCTGGGGCATTTACCTGCCGCCGAATTATCGAGCAGTGGAGAGTTGCGTCAGGTGCTGGCGAGCAATCACGAATTGCTGGCCTATTCGCGACCGGTGATGCAATACCTGTTTGAGCAAGTACAGCCGCTGCAAAGTGTGGTGGTGTTGGCTGATCAACGCGGCACCCTCATGCATACCTTGGGCGATGCTCACTTCATGAGCAAGTCGGCACGGGTGGCATTGGCTGCCGGTGCTTGCTGGCATGAGGAGCAGCGCGGTACCAATGCGATCGGCACGGCGCTGGCCGAACAGTGCGCCGTGGAAATTCATGGCGCCGAACATTTTCTCGAACGCAACGGTTTTCTGACCTGCGCGGCCGCGCCGATCATGTCGTCCTGCGGCACTCTGCTCGGTATCCTGGATGTCTCGGGCGAACAGCATAGCGGCCATCCGCATACCTTGGGGCTGGTCAATACGGCCGCACGCATGATCGAAAACCGCTTGCTCATTGCCGGTTGCCGACGTCACCTGCGCTTGCATCTGCACGTGCAAGCCGAGGGTATCGGTACTGTGGCCGAGGGTATCGTGGCATTGTCCGAAGATGGCTGGATCGTTGGTGCCAACCGCGTTGCGCTGACGCTGCTGCAACTGACGGCGCCACAGATTGGTGCCATACAAATCAATCACGTCATGGATGTCAGTCTGGACAGCTTGCTGGTACGCCACCGGCGGCGGCCCGGACAGATCATGCCGCTGCATCGGCATGACGGCACGCTGCTGTTTGCGCAACTGCATAGCGATAACGCCGTGCTGGCCAGTTCTGCTCTGGTCCCCGCGCCAGCTCCTGCGGATGCCTTGGCGGCGCTCGACAGTGGCGACTTGCGCTGGCGCAGCGCCGCCGATAAAGTGCGGCGGGTATTGGATAAGGCCATTCCAATCCTGATTCAAGGTGAGTCGGGGGTGGGCAAGGAATTTTTTGCGCGGGCCGCGCATGACAGCAGCCAGCGGCGCAACGGCCCGTTTGTGGCAATCAATTGCGGCGCGATTCCGGAACACTTGATTGAAGCCGAACTGTTCGGCTACGCACCGGGTGCATTTACCGGTGCCAGGAAAGAGGGCAGTCCGGGGCGCTTGCGTCAGGCGCATGGCGGCAGTTTGTTTCTTGACGAAATCGGCGATATGCCGTTGCAGATGCAAACGCGATTGTTGCGGGTGTTGCAGGAACGCAGTGTGACTCCGCTCGGTGGCGGTGCTGCCGTTGCAGTTGATTTTACCTTGCTGTGCGCGACCCATTGCAAGTTGCGGGAAGCGGCAGAGCAAGGAACTTTCCGTAGTGATTTGTACTACCGCATCAACGGTCTGACGGTGCAACTGCCGGCATTGCGCGAGCGCAGTGATTTTTGCAATCTGGTGGAAAATATCCTTGCCGGCCTGCATCCCGGCCGCCTTCTTCATCTTGCGCCGGTCTTGCTGGAGCAGATGCGCCGCCATGCCTGGCCAGGCAACCTGCGGCAGTTATCCAGCGTCTTGCGTACGGCGGCAGCCATGCTCGACGCTGATGAGAACTGTATCTCCTGGCAGCATTTGCCGGATGACATTGCTGAAGACTTGCTGGTCGCACCAGCACAAGACGATCAGAAAATAGCGGTGCCAACGCAGCCGCAGAGTCTGAAACAGCTTTCGCACAGCGCCATTGAGCTGGCGCTGGAAAATAGCCGCGGCAATATCTCATTGGCCGCACGTACGCTGGGGATTAGCCGACAGACTCTGTACCGAAAATTGCAGGCTTAGCGGCTTATATCGGCTTATCGGCTAACGCTCGATTCCAGTAGCAAACCATTGATGGCATCGGTGACGATCTGCGATGGCAGTGAGAGATGATCGTTCTTGATGATGACCAGGTCTTTTTCGACATCGCCCGGCAATTGCAACTGGCCGATCAGTTCGCAGTCGGCGCTGCAGGTGTAGCGGACATAGGTATCGTTGCGTTTGGCTTCCAGAATGTATTGGCCATGTTCAATGCCCAGGTAGTGCACGCTGACGGTTGGTAATGTGCCATTGATCTCTTTGACATCGGTGTCGGCATATAGATACTCGCCCTTGTTGCTACTCAGATAATGCGCTCGCAAGGCGGCGCCGTCCGGCGCAATGCCAGCGATTTGACTTGAGCTCAGTGCCAGTTGCAATGTCGACGTGGTTTTTGTCGCTGCGGGCTTGGCCGCTGGTGTGCTCTTGTCGGCCAATGCCGCCAACGCAGCTTGGGCCGATGGAGCTAACGCTGCGATGGCAGAGGGGGTATTGGTTGCCGTTGCTGCTGTCGCTGCCGTTGGCGCTGCATTTGCAGTGGCGCTCAATGCGGTGCGCAGGCTGTCGAGCAATTCGGTCTGGCGTTTTTTATACCAATCCACCAGACATTCACGCGAATGACAATTTTTTTCACGCCAGAGCCATTGCTGATCGGAGGCGAGTGTGACCGCGTGCCGGTCAGCCGATTTTCTGCGCAAGGTTTTGAAAGTTTTGGCGAGCTGGTCGTCCATGGCCGATAACTGTGGATCATCGCAGATGATCTTTTCATTGGCTGAACCTTGTTTGCTGCAATCAAAACTGGCGCTCATCGCAGGCGCCGCAGAAAGAAGGCAATACGTAGCCAGAATCGTTGCAAGCAAGCTTGTATGAGGAGTGATGTTTTTCATGTCAGTTTTGCAGCCGGAAATGTTGCCGTGAGGATATGTCGATAGCTTGCCATTGCATGCTTGATCATTAAACGAAGAGCAAAGCGATTTTTCTCGGAAAATCTTTACAAGTGAAAATATAAAATCCACTTTCTTTACAGGTCGAAAAAGAGTCGATGCTCAGCATTAAGCGCAGTATGTTTTTTGTGTATGGTTTTGAGAGCAACTATTTGTTCATATTAAGACAATATTGTGCTCCTACGCATAAGAATTCGCCAAAAATCTCGGCATTATTTGAGCCGCTATAAGTGGTGAAGACGATTGGTAACGCACAATATTGTATTGAGCCGACTCAGGCGCGCATCTAGGTACTGCGGGTACGCAGCGTGCGCGCTGCCTCTACCATGTTGCGCAGCGCTGCTTCGGTTTCTTTCCAGCTGCGTGTCTTGAGGCCGCAATCGGGATTGACCCAAAGTCGCTCCGGCGGTACTACCGCGGCGGCCCTTTGCAACAGGCGCACCATGTCGGCGATGCCCGGTACGCGCGGCGAATGAATGTCATAGACGCCGGGGCCGATGTCGTTGGGATAGTTGAATTTGCCGAAACCGTCCAGCAAGGCCATGTCCGAGCGGCAGGTCTCGATGGTGAGCACGTCGGCATCCATGGCGGCGATGGCGGGCAGAATGTCGTTGAACTCGGCATAACACATGTGGGTATGGATCTGGGTGTCATCCTGCACTCCCGAGGCGCATACGCGAAAGGCATGGGCCGCCCATTTCAGATAGGTGTCCCAGTGTGCGCGGCGCAAAGGCAAGCCTTCGCGCAGGGCCGGTTCATCAATCTGGATGATGCCGATGCCGGCTTGTTCCAGATCCGTAACTTCATCGCGCATGGCCAGGGCGATTTGCAATGCGGTGGCGGTACGCGGCTGATCATCGCGTACAAATGACCATTGCATGAGTGTGACAGGTCCGGTCAGCATGCCTTTCATCGGCCGTTGGGTAAGGCTTTGTGCATAGCTGGTCCACGCTACCGTTATCGGCTGTGGCCGCGTGACGTCGCCAAACAATACCGGCGGTTTGACGCAACGCGAACCGTAGGACTGTACCCAGCCATTGCCGGTCAAGGTGAAGCCCGACAATTGCTCGCCAAAATATTCAACCATGTCATTGCGTTCAGCTTCTCCGTGTACCAATACATCGATACCGAGCGTTTCCTGACGATGCACGGTATAGGCAATTTCCTTTTCCATGGCGCGGCGATAGCCGTCGGCATCGAGTTCGCAGCGCTTGTAGGCAGCGCGAGCCTGGCGGATTTTCTGGGTTTGCGGGAAGGAGCCGATGGTGGTGGTAGGAAAGGGGGGCAAGTCGAAACGCTGGTGTTGTTTGACCCGGCGCGTGGAAAAAACGCTGCGGCGCTGGTCGGCGTGCGGCGCTAGTTTCAATAGCCGTTGCACCGACAGCGAGTCGCGCGTGCGTATGCTGCTGCGGCGTGCAGCAATGACGGCACGATTGGCAAACAGATCGGCCACCACGCTTTGTGCGGCGCCGTTGAGCACCAACTTGAGTAGCTTCAATTCGGCCAGTTTTTCTTTGGCCCCAGCCAGCCAAGCGCGCACTTGGGTATCCACCGTGAGGTCATTGGCCAGCGCATAGGGTACATGCAGCAAAGAGCAGGACGGTGCAATCCAGAGCTGGCCGCGACATTGCGCCTGCACCGCACGCAAGCTGGTCAAGGCCAGGTCGAGATCGCAGCGCCAGATGTTGCGGCCGTCGATGATGCCGACTGACAGCACTTGCCCGGCCTGCAGCAGTTTGAGTACGGCTGGCAGATCTTCGGCGGCGCGCACGGCATCGATATGCCAGCCGGCGACATCGAGTTTGGCGATCAATGCGGTGTTGTTGTGCAGCGGTGAAAAGTAGGTCGCCAGCAAGGTATTGATACCAGCGGTCTTGAGTGCCCGATAGGCGGGCGTGAATGCATCGAGCCAGGGCGCAGGCAGATCCAGGCCGAGAATGGGTTCATCGATCTGCACCCATTGCACATCCAGTTTTTTTAGCTCTTGCAGTATTTGCTGGTACACCGGCAGCAGACGCGTGAGCAGGGACAGACGTGAGAACGGCAGGCCCTTTTCCTTGCTTAACCAGAGCAGGCTCAACGGCCCCAGCAAGACCGCCTTGACCGGATAGCCCAGCGCCTGAGCTTCTTTGACTTCGTTCAACAGGCGCTGCGCAACCAGTCGGAATTGCGTGTCGGCATGCAGTTCCGGTACCAGATAGTGATAGTTGGTATCAAACCACTTGGTCATTTCCAGTGCAGCACTGTCACGGGTATCCATGGTGCAGGTATTGCGGGCATCATCATGCGCATGTTGCGAAGTGACGCCGCGCGCCATGGTGAAGTAGCGCTGCAAATCCGGTTCTGCGCCGCTGAAACCGAAGCGTTGCGGTTCGCAACCGAATAACTGAATGTGATTGGCGACCTGATCGTAGAAGGCGAAATCGCCGACCGTCACGAAGTCCAGTCCATGGACCCGCTGCAGCGCCCAATGACGGATGCGCAGTTCATAGCCGATGTGTTCGAGTTGTTCAGCGCTGATGGCGCCTTGCCAGAATTTTTCCAGTGCGAACTTGAGTTCGCGGTTTTCGCCAATGCGGGGAAAACCCAAAATATGCGTACGGATCATGACGGCACCTGATGATGGGCAGGCGGTCATGATGTGGTCCGCTTACTGATCATTCAAATGATAATTTTTCATAATGATCTTGAGCAGCGCTCACTGGCGCTGATAGCGCAGACGCGACAGGCTGACCAGGCAAGCCATGCCGGAGAGTCCGGCGGCGCAATACAAAACCACGGTATAGGGCGTGTGGGCGGCAATCAGGATCAGCGCGACCAGCGATGCACCCATGGTTTGGCCGACCAGCCTGCCGGTGCCTAGCATACCGCTGGCGGCGCCAGTACGCGCACGCGGTGCGGCGTTGATCATGGTGCGGTTATTGGGTGACTGGAACAGACCGAAGCCGATGCCGCAGAGCGCCAGTTGCAGCGCGATGGTGAGGTCGGCGCTGGACTGATCTATGGTCAGCAGCGCCAACAGCGCCGCTGTCATGATGGCCAGACCGATACCGCCCAGTAGTCCGGCGGCAATTCGGTCAGATAATTTGCCGGCAATCACAGCAGTAGCGGCGACTGCAATCGGCCATGCCGTCATCAAGAGACCGGCGTGGGCGGCGTTCATGCCGAGCTGATTTTGCAGCAGGAAGGGCAACATCACAAAGGTCGCAGTCTGTGCTGCGAACGAGCAAAAGGAGGTGCTGATGGAAAGCGCAAACAAGGGAATGCGCAGCAAGTCCAGCGGCAGCATCGGTGCCCCGGGCGACTGCAGGCGCAATAGCAACACTAGCGTTGCCACCGTCAGAGTCGCGCAGAGCAAGATCGTGGCGATACTCTGCAAATGGCCGATCGCATCGACGCTGTAGAGCAGCAGACCGATGAACAACATGCACAGGACGGCGCTGAGGCTATCGTACTTGCGTGCCGACAGCGGGTTATACGGCAAGGCGCGCTGGCCGATGGCCAAGGACAGCAGGCCCAGCGGAATATTGATCAGAAACAGCCAATGCCAGGAGGCGAAGTGCAGGATCATGCCGGCCACGGTCGGTCCCAATGCCGAAGCAGTGCCAGCCACGACTGCGTTGTAGCTGATGGCGCGGCCGAGCAGGCGACTGGGGAAGATGAAGCGGATCAGTGCGGTGTTCACACTCAGGATACCGGCCGCACCAAAGCCTTGCAGCACGCGTGCCAGACTCAGTAGCGCAATCGTATCGGCCAGCGCACACGCCAGCGAGGCGGCGGTAAACAGCACCAGTCCGAGCAGATAGATGCGGCGGTAGCCGATCACTTCGCCCAAGGACGCCAGTGGCAACAAGCACACTGCCATGGCGATCTGATAACTGTTGATGATCCAGATGGCCTCGGCGGCTGAGGCATGCATGTCGCGTGCAATGGCCGGCAGCGCCAGATTGGCAATAGAGCCGTCCATGACGGCAATGCTCAAGCCCAGGATGACCGTGAGGATGGCCAGGAATCGTTGATCTTTGGGGAGGCCATCGACGTCATGGTTGATGAGGGCGTTTTTGATGGGTACTTGCACTGGGTCTACTTTCGTCTTGCCGGGTCTTGCCCAAACATAAAGGACGATATCGTATCACCGAGAGCCATTGCAGGTTTGCAGCAACATCAGCGGCAATGTGGTAAGTCTTCAGACGCCGGATGCGGGGTAGCCAGCACCCTTTCCGAGTAGAGTCCATTGGTCACGGCCTGTTTGATCCAGATTCGCGCCTTGCACACTCTCCTAAACAGGACTTGCTTGCCTCACGTCCATTTTCGAAATCGATTCGATTCTTTCTTGTTCCAGTCGGCATTGCCGGATGCTGCGAATGCCTATGCCAGGGAGGCGCCGACGATGTCGATTTCCGTTAGCAAGGCTTTGGCACCTGGCGAAAGTTGTGCGCCTTTTCTAAGCATGGTGCCAATGCTGCGGCCCATGCCGGGCATCTTGAAAGGGAGTGCGATCAGTTGTCCGGAATTGATTTCGTGACGTAGTTGATGTGCTGACAACACGGTGAGCATGTCGCTGGAAATGAGCAATCCACGCAACAGGGCCAGGTCGCCGGTTTCGACCGCCGGCCAGGGCGGCGTCATGCCTTGTGCATGGAAAAATTGCTCCAGCAACTCGCGCAAGGGCGTGCCCGCACGTGACAGTACCCAGGGATAACCGGCCAGATCGGCTAGGGCAATTTTTTTCCTGGCGGCCAATGGATGTCCGCTTCTGGTAATGAGCGCGGCTTGATCGGAAAACAGCGGCGTTGAAACAAAGGTATCGCCGCTGAAGGCGCGCAAGGCGCCGACGATGAAGTCAATGCGCCCGCTCATGAGTCCGGCG
>Ga0302155_10000470_pt1 | contig 32222 bp, 26 predicted proteins | sample I_Bog_N3_1_FD_193508 | JGI IMG/M metagenome (GOLD analysis project Ga0302155, IMG submission 193508) | Peat permafrost microbial communities from Stordalen Mire near Abisko, Sweden - I_Bog_N3_1 | ecosystem: Environmental > Terrestrial > Soil > Wetlands > Peat | place: Sweden: Abisko, Stordalen...
GGAGTCATCTTTGGAAACTCGGGCGGCGTGATGGAAGCCGTTCTGCGCTACGCCGCGGAAAAAGTCACCGGCAAGAAACTGGAGCACGTTGAATTTCAGCAAGTGCGCGGCGATTCCGGCCTGCGCGAAGCCACCATCCAGGTCAACGGATCGGAACTCAAGCTGGCTGTCGTCCACGGATTGCGCAATGCCCACGTCGTCGCCGAACAAGTGAGGGCGGGTAAAAGCCATTACGACCTGATTGAGGTGATGGCCTGCCCCGGCGGCTGCGTCGGAGGCGCGGGACAGCCGGTGACAACTTCGACAACCGCGCGCGCGCTCAGGACTAAAGGCTTGTATAACGCGGACAAGATGCTGCAACTGCATAAGTCGCAGGACAACGTCTTCATCACGGAGTGCTACGCCAATTTTCTCGGAGAGATCGGCGGAGAGAGGGCCCATCATCTTCTTCACACCAGTTACCAGAGCCGCCGCCGCATTGCGGATGAATCTCTTCCGCTCATGGAATCCAGGGAAGCGGACAAAATCAAAGTAAGCGTGTGCCTGGGAACGAATTGCTTCGTGAAAGGCTCGCAGGATGCGCTCAATGGAGTACTGCGCCACGCGGAACAGAACGGGCTGGAAGGCCGCTTTGACGTGCGTGCCGGGTTCTGTTTCGAGCAATGCGAGCACGGACCAAATGTAATGATCGACGGCGAGTGCGTTCATCACTGCACCGCCGCAAAGGCAATTGAAGCTCTAAACAGCCGGATCGAGAGCGACAACCCGGCACAGACAGCCGACAAGGATTGAGCAAGCCCTGACGCCGGTTGAGTGATTCGAGAGGAGAATACCTTGATTACTCACGAACGAGCGGATTTTATTTGCGAGCAGGAGATAGAAAGCATACTGGCGAAGAGCCGGCGCCCGGAGCCTTCACGGGTCCGTGAACTGCTGGTGAAAGCGCGCGAGATGCACGGGCTTTCCATGGACGAAGTAGCTTGCCTCTCGTTTGTAGAAAGTCCGGAGTTGCTGGCTGAAATCTTCTCGACGGCAAAGCAGATCAAGGAAGAGATTTACGGAACGCGGCTGGTCTTGTTCGCGCCGCTTTACATTTCCAACCGCTGCGCGAACGAGTGCACATATTGCGCTTTCCGTGCGACAAACGCAGATCTCAAGCGCCGCACTCTCACGCAGGAAGAGATTGCGGAAGAGACGCGCATCCTGATTCGTCAGGGCCACAAGCGGATTCTGATGGTCTCCGGGGAAGCATTGCCGCCGCAGGGATTTCAATACATTCTCGACTCCATCGCGACCATTTACGAGACCAAGATCGGTCCCGGTGAGATCCGGCGCGTCAATGTGAATCTGGCCCCGCAAACCACAGAACGTTTCCGGCAACTCAAGGCCGCGAACATCGGGACCTTTCAGCTTTTCCAGGAAACTTACCACCGCCCCACCTACGCGTCGGTTCACCTGAAAGGCACCAAACGCGATTACGATTGGCGCACAACCTCGTTCGACAGGGCCATGACGGCGGGTATCGACGATGTCGGCATCGGCGTTCTCTTTGGGCTTTACGACTGGCGCTTCGAGATCATCGCCATGATGCAGCACATCCAGCATCTGGAGAAGAAATTCGGCGTCGGACCGCACACCATCAGCTTCCCGCGCATGGAGCCGGCTGTGGGTTCCGACATTGCTTCCCAGCCTCCGCATCCTGTCAGCGACGCTGACTTCCTCAAGATGATCGCCATCATGCGCCTTGCGGTTCCCTACACGGGAATGATCATGTCCACCCGCGAGGGCACTGACGTGCGCCGCGCAACGCTTGAGGTCGGCATCTCTCAGATCTCCGCCGGCAGCCGCACCGATCCAGGCGGCTACAAAGACGGTGAAGGCGACCCCAACGGCAGCCAGTTTCAACTGGGCGATCACCGCCCCATGGAAGCGGTTATCAGCGACGTTGTCTCGCTCGGTTATCTGCCTTCCTTCTGCACCGCCTGCTACCGGTTGGGACGCACCGGCCAGGACTTTATGGACATGGCCAAACCCGGAGAGATCAAGTACCACTGCCACCCCAACGCGCTCTCCACGTTTCAGGAATATCTTTCCGACTACGCCACGCCGCAAGCAAAGGCCGCCGGCGAAAAACTCATCTCCATTGAACTGAAAAATATGGATGCACAACAAACCGCTACCGCGCTGCCCATGCTGAATCAGGTCCGCCGTGGCGAACGGGACGTTTTTGTTTAGGGTTCACTTCAAAGGCCCGCTTTGTATCAGGGCACGACTTCAGTCGTGCCGAGAGGGACCGAAAAACAGAGAGGGCTTTAGCCCCTGCGCGATTTGAACCAATATAGTCGACGCATTTTCCAACACGCTGAAGAAAAGAAAAGGCAGACACCATGATACGAGCAACTTCAAAAGGGTTTCGGCTGCACATCGGCTTCTTCGGACGCCGCAACGTCGGCAAATCAAGCCTGCTGAATGCCATTACTCAGCAGCAGGTTTCAATCGTGTCGGCGGTGGCGGGCACAACGACCGATCCGGTCGAGAAGCCAATGGAACTGCTTCCCATCGGGCCGGTCCTTTTTGTTGATACGGCCGGAGTGGATGACGTTGGCGCGCTCGGCGCGCAGCGCATCGAGAAGACGCGCCAGGCTATCGCTCGCTCCGATGTCGGCGTGCTCGTCGTCGAGTCCGGTGTGTGGACCGACTTCGAGGAGAAGCTTCTTGCCGAACTCCGCTCGCATGGAATTCCCGTGCTTGTTGCGGTGAACAAAGCGGATTTGCGCTCGCCCGATCCGGAGCACTTGTTCCGCTTCGAACAGGAAAAGCTCCCCTATGTAGAACTCGTCGCGACCACCCGCAAAGGCGTGGATGAATTCCGCGCAAAGCTCGCGAAAATTGCGCCGGCGGAATCCGCCGAGTCCCCGGTGCTTTTGCGCGATCTGGTAGGGCCGGATGAAACGGCCGTGCTGGTGATGCCCATCGACAAGGAAGCGCCCAAGGGCCGCATCAAGCAGCTTCAGGCGCAATCCATTCGCGATCTTCTCGACGGCGAGGCTTGCTGCGTGGTTGTGAAAGACGCGGGATTGCAAAAGGCTCTGGACAATTTGAAGACACCTCCCAGCATCGTTGTCACCGATGCGGCGGTCTTCGAGCAGGTGGCGCGCATTACTCCGGATTCCGTTCCGCTCACCGCGTTTTCGATTCTCTTGTCGCGGCTGAAGGGCGATCTCGTTGCTCAGACCAGGGCTGCCGTTTCCGTGGATTCGCTTCACCCCGGAGACAAGGTGCTGGTGGCGGAATCCTGCACGCATCACCCCATCGAAGAAGATATTGGCCGCGTAAAGATTCCTCGCTGGCTGGAGCAGTACGTCGGCGGCAAGCTGGAATTCACCTCGGTAAAGGGCCGCGATTTCCCTCAGGATCTCTCGCCCTACAAGCTCGTGATTCATTGCGGCGCTTGCATGAGCAATCGTCAGGAGATGCTCAGCCGCATTGCCGAGTGCCATCGCCAGGGAGTGCCCATAACCAACTACGGTCTGGTAATCGCCTATTCGCTGGGCATTCTTGAGCGCGCCCTTGAGCCTTTTCCGGATGCGCTGGCCGCATACAAAGAGGCGCGCCAGGGGCAACTGGAAGCGGTCGGTGTCAGTAGTTTGTCCGATCTCGATATCGGCGTGAGTCTCGTCAACTAACCGTGGCTGAACTTGCCAAACTCGATCTCATTGATTGGCTCCGCGAAAGCAGGCCGTCTCGCCTCGCGGAGCTATATCAATGGGCCAACGAGGTCCGCCGGGAGCGCGTCGGAGATGCCGTGCATCTGCGCGGCCTGATCGAGATCTCCAGTCACTGCATGAGGCAATGCATGTACTGCGGACTGCGGCAGGGCAATCGCGATCTGCCCCGCTACCGCATGACGCGCGATGAAATTCTCGACTGCGCCCGCCAGGCCGAGCGTCTCGGCTACGGCACCGTCGTGATGCAGGCCGGTGAAGATGATCTGCTCACCGCCGAATGGATCGCGGAGATCGTGCGCTGGATCAAGCGCGAAACAGCGTTGGCGGTAACGCTCAGTCTGGGCGAGCGCCAGCAAGACGAATTGCGGCTGTGGCGCTCTGCGGGTGCGGATCGTTACCTGCTCCGCTTCGAAACCTCCGACGAAAATCTTTTCCGCATCATTCATCCTCTCCGCAATCCCGGGGGGCCTGATCGCTTGACTCTGTTGCGTCAGCTCAAGAGCCTCGGCTACGAAGCAGGCGGTGGCGTCATGGTCGGCATTCCCGGCCAATCGTTTGCAAGCCTGGCCGAGGACATTCTCACATTTCGCGCGCTGAATCTCGATATGATCGGCATCGGCCCTTACATTGCGCACCCCGCCACGCCATTGGGTTCCGGCGCGCTCCATCCGGAAATCGCCCCGTCCGAGCAGGCTCCGAGCAGCGAAGAGATGGTCTACAAAATGATCGCGCTGACGCGCATCATGTGCCCGGACACAAACATTCCCAGCACAACTGCGCTTGCCACGATTAACAAGGTCGATGGACGCAAGCTGGGGCTCCAGGCCGGCGCGAATGTGGTCATGCCGAATCTTACGCCGGTGAAATACCGCCGCCTGTACGAAATCTATCCGGCAAAGGCTTGCATCGACGAAAGCGCTACAGACTGCAATCAATGCCTGCGCGGACAGATTCACTCGCTCGACCGTTTTCCCGGTCGCGGGTTCGGCGGAAGAGGCGTGCTCCAAGAGACACCGGTGAGCGATCAGCCGGATGCTCGTTCGCAGTTTAGGCAGTTGCAGGCAGGATGAGGTGACCATGCTCTCGCAAGACGGCGTTCTAGAAATTGAGGTTTGTCTCGGGAGTTCCTGTTTCGCGCGAGGGAACTCCGAGAATCTTGCTATCATCAATGCGTTCATCCAGAGCCACGGATTGAAGGACTCTGTTCGCCTGACGGGCAGGCTTTGCGAGGACCAGTGCAAGCAGGGGCCCAATCTCACCATTGGCGGAGTCTCCCACCATGGATTAACCACGGAAAAATTGCGCGAACTGCTTGAGCAACTCGGCGGTCCGCTTGGGGGAGATCATGGAACAATCTAATTTCATCAAGACCCTGAAGCGCGAATGCCAGGATTGCAATAAATGCATTCGCGAGTGTCCGGTGAAGGCGATTCGGGTGCAGGATAACTGTGCTCAGGTCGTGCCTGAACTCTGCATTCTGTGCGGTAATTGCGTGCTGGCTTGCCCCAGCAACGCGAAACAAGTCTGCGACGATTTGCCCAGCGTCAAAACTCTGCTGAAGTGCAAGCGCGCGGTGGTCGCCTCGCTGGCTCCTTCGTTTGTGGCGCAGTTTCCCGGCGTGCGTCCGGGGCAGTTGATTCATGCGCTGAAGAAGCTGGGCTTCTTTGCCGTGTCGGAGACCGCTCTCGGCGTCGAGCAGGTTTCGGCCGGAGTCTTGTCGCTGATGAGCGGCGAGCCGAACCGGCTCTGGATATCTTCCGCTTGTCCGGCGGTCGTCGATTTCATCAGCAAGTATCATCCGGAATGCGCGCGCTTTCTTTGCGGAGTCCTCTCCCCCTTGCTGGCGCATTGCAAAATGCTGCGCGCCTATTATGGCAACGACATTGCAATTGTTTCTATCGGGCCTTGTGTCGCGGAGAAGATGGAGGCCGAAAAGAATCCGGGGCTGCTTGATGTAGCGCTGACCTTTGAGGATCTGAGCTACTGGCTGAATGAAGAGAAGATCAATCTTGCCGAGACCCCTGAAATGCTGGAAGATCGCTTTGCGCCGGAGGAAGCGCAGGAGGGAACGCTTTTCCCCATTGAGGGCGGGATGGCTCCTGGCCTTACAGGGAGCGGTGAAGCCGGAAATTTGCAGTTCATAGCTGTCTCCGGAATGTCGAATGTCGAGCAGACTTTGAAAGAAATTTCCGAATGGAAGCCCGAGCACAGCACCTTTTTTGAGATGACCGCATGTGCCGGCTCTTGCATCAATGGGCCAAAAGCCGCGCGCGACACATCGCTCGCCCGCCGCCGCAATGAAGTCATCCAGCACGCCCGGCCTGCCGGCGAGTTCCCGCGCAAGCTCTCGCTTGATATCGCCTGCGACTACGCGGCCTCGCCTGTCATTCGCAAAGAATACAGCGACCTGCAATTAAGTGAAGCGTTGCGCACCATAGGAAAGCATTCTGCCGATGATGAATTGAACTGCGCGGGCTGCGGATACGACACTTGCCGCGACTTCGCTCGCGCCATGATCGCTGGCAACGCCGGGCGCATGATGTGCGCCACATACACCCGCAAGATAGCTCAGAAAAAGGCCATTGCGCTCCTCCAAAGAATGCCGTCCGCGGTAGTCATTGTTGATGAGGATCTGAAGATCATCGAGTGCAATGCGAACTTCGTGCGTCTCTTCTCTGAAGACGCCGAGGCGTCTGTGAATGTTACTGGCAGCGTTCTGGGCGCCGTGACACCATTTTCCAATTTGTTCCGCCGCGTGCTCGAATCGGGCGAGGATATTGTCGGCCACGACATCCGCTACCAGCACAGCATCCTGAACACCAGTGTCTTCACCATCGAGCCTAACTCTGTGCTGTGCGGAATCTTTCAGGACATTACCAAGCCCGTCTTCCAGAAAGAGCAGATCATCGGGCGCGCCCGCGAGGTCATCCAGAAAAATCTGAAAACCGTGCAGCAGATCGCGTATCTTCTCGGCGAGAATGCCGCCGATTCGGAGATCATACTCAACTCCATCGTGCACTCGTTCAGCCCCGAAGAGGTTGACGACAGCGAGGGGCAGTCTTGACGAGCGCCGAGAGCTATATTGAGGTCGATTACTGCCAGCGGGCCAAGCACGGCCAACTGATCTCTGGAGATGTCTTTCTTTCCGAGAAAGTGAAGCAGGAAGGCCGCATCGTCTCTGTCCTTTCCGACGGTCTGGGCAGCGGCGTGAAAGCCAGCGTGCTTGCCTCCATGACGGCGACCATGGCTCTGAAATTCGCGGCCAGCGCGATGGATACACGCAAGTCAGCCGAAATCATCATGGACACGCTGCCCATCTGCAGCGTGCGCAAGATCAGCTATTCGACCTTCACCGTCGTCGATATGGCCTCGACTGGCGAGACCCGCATCATCGAGCACGGCAACCCGCCTTTTTTGCTGATTCGTCCCAAGGGCGAGTTGGTTGTTCAGAAAACCGAAATGCGTCCCAAGCGCTGGCAAGACCGCGTCATCAGCTTCTCCAGCTTTGAGGTCCAGCGCGAAGACCGCATCATTTTCTTTTCCGATGGCATTACGCAAGCAGGCATGGGTGAGTACCGCACCCCCCTCGGCTGGGGATTGGAAAATGTTGAAGCGTTTGTTCGCGAGAAAATTGACCGGTATCCTTTTATCTCAGCCCGCGAGTTGTCGCGCCTACTGGTTGCCAAAGCGGAGGAAGTTGACGGCCTCAGCGCGAAAGACGACATTACCTGCGCCGTGGTTTACTTCCGCAGTCCTCGTCAACTGCTGGTGATGACAGGGGCCCCGTTCAATCGCGCTCACGATAATGATCTTGCCATGATGGCGGAACACACTCCGGGGCGCAAAGTCATCTGCGGCGGAACAACGGCCAACATCATCTCGCGGCTGCTGAACCGCGCCATTCAAATCGACATGCAGCAGCCGCTTCACCCCAGAGTCCCTCCCGCCGCCAGGATGGAAGGCTTTGAGCTGGTGACGGAGGGCACGCTCACACTGGGCGAAGTGCTTCGTCTTCTTGAGGAGGACTTCGCTCCCGAAGACATGAGGTCCAATCCGGCCGTAAAGCTTGCGGCCATGCTGCTCGATAGCGATATTGTGAAGTTCGCCGTCGGCACCAGAATCAATGAAGCGCACCAGGATCCCAACATCCCGGTTGAGCTAGACCTTCGGCGCAATATCGTGAAGCGCATTGCCCAACTGCTGGAGAGCAAATACATGAAGCGGGTTCTTATCCAATACCTCTGAGAAAACAAAAAGCATGCCTGGGTTGCAACGCGTGAATCAATTGTTCCTGAGCTACTGTCGTCCCATCGTCCGTTCCAGTTCGGCGCGTGCCGTGCTGCGCTCCGCCTCCGCCTGAAACAGGCCAGCCTCGGCCTCAGCGAGTTGCGCATTGGCTTCTTTGAGCGCGGAGGCGTTTACGATCTTCGCTTCCACCTGATTGGCTGTGATCCTGCTCATCTCGGTCCGGGCCGCCACGCTTTCGCGCGCTGCTTCAAGGCCCGTTTCCGTGCGTCGCACCTTGCGCACTTCCTTTTCTATATCCACGCGCACGCGATTCTCCGCGTGACGAAGATTCTCTTCGGCCTCCGCTACCTGCGCCTGGCGCTCATGAACCTGCCCGCTGCGCTTGCCAAACTCCAGGAGCGTCCAGTTCATCCTGAGACCGATGAGACCGTTGTTCTCAGTCAGCAGCGGCACGCCATCCTGATGAACGTATTGCGCAAACGCTCCGATCTCCGGAATATATTCCGCATGCGCCGCGCTCAGGCCCGCGCGTGCTTTCTTTAGCGTCTGCTGAGCGGCTGCAACCTCTGGATTGCGAGCCAGCGCTTCAGTCTCCAATTCGCCGGCGGTTACATCTGTGGATTCCGGTTCAGGCGGGACGAGTTCCACTTCAGTGTCCAGGGGCAGGCCGGCTAAATCGTTGAACTCCACTTTCATGTCGGAGATGGCGTCTTCCAGCGATCCCAGCCCATGACGCGCTTCTGCAATCTGCGCTTCGCCGTCCAGCACCTTCAACTCCAGCACCGCACCAACCTCGACTCCGTTGCGCGCCTCGCCCAACCGTTCTTCGCCGGCTTCGATGCGAAGCTCAGCCGCCTGTTTGCGCCGTTCCGCCGACAAGAGGCCGTAGTAAAGCTGCTTCATCTTCAGGGCGACTTCATTCTCCGCCTGACGGGCATTGTCGTGCGCAACGCCCAGATCCGCCTTCGCCACATTGACTCCGGCGTGAATCTTGAACCACTGAGTAATAGGCTGCGCCGCCGTGGTTGTGCTCAGCAGAAAATCGTGGTGCCCCAGCGGAAGCGAAGTATTTGTTCCAGGAACAGGGCCGGGGATCGGGTATACGCCCAACGCTCCCATCGGGATTTCCAAATGTTCTATGCTCCGCAAGTGCGCGGCGTCGCTTTCGTTGCTCAGCACGGGAAAGTAATTGGCGCGCGCCTCGGTGACTTTCGCCTGCATCTCTTTTTCTTTGAGGTGCGCCTCCTTGACAATCGAGTTCTGCTTGGTGGCCAGGGCGACGGACTCCTCGATCGTGATGCGCCGCGTCTCGCCGCGCGCAACGCCGGTAAGCGCCAGCAACATCAGCAACGCCGCAGCGGCCTTAACCGGAACTGCCGCTGCGTGCTTGCGGTGAACCACTACGAACAGAACCGGGATGGCCACCAACGTAAAGAACATCGATCCCAGCAGCCCGAACGCAATCACGCTGGCCAGCGGCGACCACAGACTCGAACCGGAGACAATCATGGGAATGACGCCCACCGCAGCGGCCGCCGAAGTGAGGAAGATGGGCCGCAATCGCCGCTCGCCGGCCTCCAGAGCCGCTTGCTCCAGCTCCACGCCAGCCTTCATCCGCTCGTAGATGTAGTCGATCAGGATGATGGAGTTTCTGACGACCAAACCGCCCACGCTTAAAATGCCGGTGAATGCGGTAAAGCCGAATGTGTTGTGAGTAATCAGCAGGCCCAGAGCGGCTCCGGGCAGCGCCAGCGGAAACGCGGCCATTACGACCAGCGGGTCAACCAGGGTACGGAATTGGAAGAGAAGAATCAGGAAGATCAGCACCAGGCTGATGAGCAGCGCATTCCGCATCTCGCCGGAAATCTCCTGCTTGTTCTCGGACTCGCCCCCGTAATCGATGCGGTAGCCCGGCGGCAGCGGCATCGCGTCGAGTTGTTTGCGCGCGTCGGCAAGAATCTCACTGGCCAGGCGGTTGCCGCTTGGAAAGGCGCGCACACTGAGCGTGCGGACGCCGTTTCTGCGCACGATCCTGCCCGGTTGCCAATCAGGAGAGAGCGACGCCACTGCCTCCAGCGGAACCTTTGCCCCGGTCATGGGAGACATCACATAAGTGTCGGCCATGTTCTGGAAGCTCTGTCTTTCCGCGGGGTTTAGCCGCAGAACCACCTGCACGTCGCGGTCTCCCTCCCAAAATGTAGTCACTGGCGCGCCTTCAAAGCCCGCTGCCAACTGCTGCGCGATGACGGCATTGGTCAGTCCCATCCGGTTGGCCACTTCCTCGCGCACATTGATGCCCACCTGCCATGCATCCTCATGCCAATCTGTATAGATGTAGGTTGCGCCAGCCGTGTGCCGCAGCACATCTTGCATCCGATTGCCGAGCGTTTCGAGCGTAGAAATGTCGTCTCCCACGATCCGCACTTCAACCGGAGCTTCCATTACCTGTCCCTGCTGCAACTCCTTCACGAAAACCTTCGCTTCGGGAGCGGCTTCGGCCAGCCTTGTCCGCAATGCCGCCACCAGTTGCGGCGTTCCCTTCACCTTCTTGGTGTTCACCAGGATCTGCGCATAATTGGCGGCCGGCGCCTGCGGGTTCACGTTGTAGTAGAAGCGGGGCGCGCTCTCGCCCAGAAAGCTGGTGTACGACTTCATCAGCGGCTCCCTGCTGAGGACCGCTTCGATCTTGCGCACGGCTGCGTCGGTAGCCTCGATCTTGGAGCCTTCCGGCAGCCACACATCCATCACGAACTGGTCCCGCTCGGCCAGGGGAAAGAACAGTTGCGGCACCAGGTTCAACAGCCCAAGCCCAACCACAACAGCCAGCACGCTGGACACCAGAACCAGCTTCTTGTTCTGCATGGCCCACGTGATGATCTTGTTGTAGTACCTTTGCATGTGGTCCAGCGGAGTGACTTTGCGCGGCGCACCCGAATCTTCCTGCTCGTGATCCCTGAGCCCTTGGCGGATAAAAAAGCGCGCCAGGAGCGGCGTCAGCAGCATGGCCACAATGTAGGAAGTGGTTAGCGCGATGGCCACGGCAATCGGCAGCGCGCGGATGAATTCGCCTGCGCCCCCGGTAATCAGCAACAGCGGGATAAACGCCGCGATGATTGCCAGCGTCGCAGTCAGAACCGGAACAGCCATCTCCGTGGCGCATCTCTCCGCCGCTTCGTCGATTGGCACTTTCCGGTCCAGCAATCCCACGTAGTTGTCCACAATCACGATGGCATTATCCACCACCATTCCCAGCACCACAATCAGCGCTGCAATCGACACCTGGTGCAACTCGGTGCCAAAGGCGTCCAACATGCCGAAGGTCATCGACACTGACACCGGAATAGCGATCGCCGACACCAGCGCCACACGCATCGGCAGCAGCAGCATGGTTACCAGGATGACCGCGACAATGGCAATGCCGAATTCGCGGAAGAAGTCGCCGATGCGCTCGGAAACCACCTTCGGCTGGTCCGCGACCAGGTCCAGCTTCACCTCCGGGGGAAGAGTCGCCTGAACATTTTTCAGCGTCGCGCGGAGCGTATTGCCGAAATCGACAATGTTGTTGCCCTCGTGCATCTCGACTGACAGCAGAATGGTCTGTTCGCCGTCGTAGCGCGCATACTCTGTGGGGTCCTTGTAGACTCGCTCCACATCAGCCACATCGCCGATGTGAACCGGTTGGCCGGTGGGCGAAACATCGACCGTGATCTGGCGGATCTCGTCTTCCGTCTTCAGTCGCCCGCCCGATTCGATGGGCACCTTGCTCTGCTCTGCCGGCACGCGGCCCGCATATGCCACAGTGTTGCGCCCTTGCAGCGCCTGCATCACCCTCAGCGGATTTACGGCATACTGCGAGAGCCGTTCCGTCGACGTGCCGATGTCGATCTCTTCCTTCTGATCGCCGATACGCTTGATCTTCGATACTGCCGGAATGGCGCGCAGCCCCGTCTCCACTGTCTGCGCGTAATCCTTCAGCTCGCTCGGGCCATAGTGCCCGCCATGCACGGCAATCAGAACCGCGACCGTGTCGCCGAAATCGGAATCCACCATCGGCCCGAGCACGCCAGCCGGCAGTCCGGTGGCCTTCAGTTGCGCCATATCGAGGCGCAGCTTGGACCAGAACTCATCCGGATTCTTGACCGACTTGTTCAGCTCGACATTGATAATCACCATGCCGTTGCGGCTGGTGGAGAATGTCTTTTCGCGGCGCACCTCTTCAAACCGGAAAAGCCGCTCCTCGATCTTGCGCGTGACCTGGTCCTCGACCTCCCCGACCGTAGCGCCCGGATAAACGGCGGCGACAATGCCGGTACGGATGGTGATCTTCGGGTCCTCGCGCCGCGGCATGGTAAACAGCGTATAAAGGCCTCCCACGAACAACATGCCGGAGAGAACCATGGTCACCTGGGGATAGCGCAGAGCCGCGCGCACGGGATTCACTGGCCGCCCCCCGTGATCCTTGCCGGCGAGCCTTCGCGCACGTTCTGCTGGCCCGCCACCACCACCTGCTCGTTGCCGCTGAGGCCTTTCAGAATTTCCACTTCATTGTCGATCAGCGCGCCCACATCCACCCGTCGCGCGTACACTCGCTGTTGCCCTGGCTCATACACGTACACGTGCGTGACGCCTTTCGGATCGCGGACAATTGCATCGCCGGGAACGGTAATCGCGTTGACCATGGACGACGAGTAAATCCGCGCTTCGCTTACCATCCCCGCGCGCAGCAGCCGCTGAGGATTCTGCACCGCAATCTTCGCCGTGTATGTGCGCGATGCAGGATCAGCCGCCACGCCCACCGTTTCCACTTTGCCATCAAACTGCCGCCCATCGAGCGACGGAATGGTGACCGTGGCGCGCGCGCCTTCCCGCACTTTGCCGATCTCGGATTCTGGAATCGCCACGCGCACCTTCACCGGATTCAGGTCCAGCACGGAAATCACGGGAATACCGGCTCCAACCGTGTCTCCCACATCGATCCGCCGCATCCCCACAAAGCCCGCAATCGGCGCTCGCAGTTGGCAGTCCGCCATCCGCTTCTGCGCCTCATGCATCTGCGCCGCAGCCGCGCGGAACTGCCCGCTCGCGGCTTCCTTGTCTTGCACGCGCGTGCCTTGCCGGGCCATCTCGTACCGCTGCTGCGCTGCTTTGTACGCCGCTTCAATCTTCTCGAAGTCATTGGCCGCCAGGCTCTTGTGCTCGTAGAGGAACTTCATGCGCTTGTATTCGTCCTGCCGTTGCTCGTAGTCGATGCGCGCCTGTTCAAGTTCCTGTGGACGCAGCCCCGCCTGGGCCTTCTTGTCGGTGGCCTGCGCCGCATCCGCCTGCCCCTGCGCCGCGTCGTACAGGTTGCGGTAATCGGTCGCATCCAACTCTGCCAGCACCTGGCCCTTCGCAACCGCCTGGCCTTCCTCCACCAAAACTCGCGCCACGCGCCCGGCAATCTGGAATGCGGCCTGGGCCGTCACATTGGCCTCCACCGCTCCGCTGGCCGCCACGGAAACCGGCTCCTGAACGCGATTGGGCACGCGCACGCGCACCGCAACCGGCTGGTCGGCTGCCAACTGCGGCTTGGGACCGCAGGCCGTTAACGACAAAAACGCGAGCAAACACGCGGCGGAAATGATTTTTGACCCGAGGAGTCTTGCAGCGCTGGAAAGGCGCGGCTTGAATTGCGCCGCAAAACGGGCATAAGAAAGGCCGGGATTATGACCGGGAGTGGGTCTATTTTGAGCAACTTGCGCAAAACCAGCGTCCATCATCGACGCTCCACCAGCACAGTTGAAGCCGTGACTCTGCCAATCTGAGCCTTTTCCCGCAGCCTGCAAAATCGAATAAGAACTTTCTGCCTCGATCATCGTTTTCTTCCTTGACAAATATAGAATGACACGTCATTCTATATTTTGACAAGAGACTCCTAAATCAAAATGGCCTATCGCAAAACCCTCGCTACTGAAGCCCGCAAAGACGCCCGCCGCCGTACGATTCTTGATGCCGCAACCGAACTGTTCGGCAGCTATGGCTATCACTCCACCACTGTTCCCATGATCGTGGCTGAGTCAGATAGCTCGGTTGGCAGCTTTTACGCTCACTTCCGCAACAAAGAGGACGTTTTTGCGGCGGTACTTGAAGAACTGGACCGAAAGGTGACGGAACTCATGGACAAAGCCAGGGTTTCCCAGCCCGACCCCTTGTCGCAGATTCCCGCCGCCGTCGAGTCACTGTTTCTCTTCCTGGCCGAAAACCCCAAAGACGCGCGCATCTTGATCGTCGAGTCTTCTGGCCTCAGCCCGCGCCTGGAGCAGGCGCGCCGCGCCATCCTCCGCCAGCAGGCTGAGCAGGTTTGCCGATCGTTTGAATTAGCCTCGGATGCCATCTTTGTTGCCGACCCGGCCATCGCCGCCCGTTGCCTGGTGGGCGCCGTATTCGAGTCTCTTTACAGTTGGCTGGAAGAAAGCCCAGCCGACCGGCCGCCTGCTGCGGAAATTGCGCGAGCCGTGGCTGATTACAACTCCCGAGCCATACGGCGCTGAGGTGAAAAGACAGATTCCCGTCAAATGTGTACGATAGCCGGCGTGCCAGGATTTCGTCCGTGCGAAGCGGCGAAAGCTACACCCCCGCCGTTATTCGTTTGCCGTGGCCGAAACCTCATGCAGCCACCCCGGCGCTTTGAGCAGTTCGCGTGGGCGCGAGCCGTCTGCCTGGCCCACTAATCCATCGCGCTCCATCAGGTCAATCAAATGCGCGGCGCGGCCGTAGCCGATGCGCAGACGCCGCTGCAGCAAAGAAGTTGACGCCCGGCCGAATTCGAAGACCAGCCGCACCGCATCGTCGAAGAGAGGATCGTTTTCGTCGGGATCGGGGTTCGACCCGTCCACGCTGGCGTGCTCGTCCTTGGGCGATTCGAGGAAGCCCTGGACGTATTCGGCATCGCCCTGCTCCTTCCAGAATGCGACCACCGCCGCCGTCTCTTTTTCGGTGACCAACGGCGCGTGCAATCGCATCAGGCGGCTGGTTCCCGGCGGCAGAAAGAGCATATCGCCGCGGCCCAGTAGTGCCTCAGCCCCGTTGGTGTCGAGAATGGTCCTCGAATCCACCTTGGTGGCCAAACGGAAGCTTATGCGCGTGGGAATGTTGGCTTTGATCAGTCCGGTGATCACGTCCACGCTTGGCCGCTGCGTGGCCAGGATGAGATGAATGCCTACGGCGCGCGCCATCTGCGCCAGCCGCGTGATGGATTCCTCAACGTTGGAGCGGTCCAGCATCATCAGGTCGGCCAGCTCGTCGATGATGATGACGATGTAAGGCAGCGGCTCCTCCTCTTCGCCCTCGTCAAAGAGCGAGGGCATGACGGCTTCGAAGAGCTTGTTGTACTGGTCGATATTGCGCACGCTGCGCGAGGCCAGCAGCTTGAGCCGGCGTTCCATCTCGCGGACGGCGTTGCGCAGAGCATTGGCGGCCAGTTTGGGCTCGGTAATGATGGGCGTGAACAAATGCGGAACACCCTCGTACATACCCAGCTCGACGCGCTTGGGATCGACGAGAATGAGCCGCACCTGCGCGGGCGTGGTGCGATAGAGCAAGCTCATGATCATGGCGTTGATGGCCACTGATTTGCCCGAACCTGTACTTCCTGCGATCAGCACGTGCGGCATTCCAGCCAAATCGGCAGTGATAATGCGGCCGTTGATGTCCTTGCCCATGGCGATGGTCAGCCGCGACTTGGCCTTGTGAAAGACCTCCGCCTCAAGGCAGTCGCGCAGATGAATAGTTTCGCGCCGGTGATTAGGCACCTGAATGCCGACAGTATTTTTGCCGGCCATGCGCTCGATGAGGATGCTCTCAGCCCGCATCGCAAGGCAAAGATCGTCGGCGAGACCGGTCACGCGCGAGTACTTGATGCCCGCCTCGGGCTTGAACTCGTATGTGGTGACCATGGGTCCGGGGTTGATCTGAACCACCTGGCCGCGCACGTCGAACTCGGCGCATTTCTCCACCAGCACGCGGGCCTCTTCGCGCAGTTCGTCCTCGCGCACGGTCTGCGGTCCGTCGCCTGCGTTGAGCAGCGTGCTGGACGGCAGCTTGAAGCCGCTCACGTTTTTTGGCGCGACTGTGGCCGTGTTCACCTCGGCGTCGGCGCGCAAATGAATGGCGATTTCATCGGCTGGCCTGGCGTGCTGAGCCGGCACAAAATCTGTCTGAGCTGCAGACTGCTCGAATCGATTGACTCCCAAGCGCGCTTCCACAGCTTGAGGTTCCACAGGCGTTACAGGCATCGCAGCTGCTTGCGCAGTAACTGGAATCGGTTCGACAGGCGCAGGCGCAGGCGCGGAATCTCCGTCGGCGCGCTCCCAAATGCTCAATCTCACACTCTTCGGTTGCGGTGCACCCGTGCTCGTGTCTTCGTCTCCCGCAGGCTGAATTGCGGCGCGTTGAAAAGCCGGAATATCTTGCAGGTCCAACTCCGGTGCGCGCTTCCTCTGGAAGAGACGGGCAAACAAGCCGGGGCGCGTTTCCTCTGAATCCATCTCCGGCATAGGAATGAGCTGCGCGGGAATGCCTTGCGGGGGAACGAGCCGCGGGCCGGAGTCTTCACGGCCTTCCCTCTCTAGCTGAAATTCGCGCTCGGCGATTCGCTCCTCATTGCGCTCCGCGCGTTCTTCGCGCCAGTTGCGCCAGCGATCATTGAGCAAGACGAGGTTGCGCCATAGATTCTCGACGCCTTCCTTGATGGCCCAGAAGCTCACGGCCGAAGCAAAGCAGACTCCCGCGGCGGCCAGCGCGCCAGCCACCAGCCATGCGCCCTGAATATTCAAGTAGCGCACCAGCGTATCTTCCATGAGCATGCCCACCGTGCCGCCCACCGGAATCTTGCCCAGCCACAGCCAGCGCCACGGCAGCAGCTCCAATACGGCGGGAAGAAACACCAGCGCCAGCACAGTGCCCAGCCAGCGCAACCACGCCGAGCCGCCGGAGCGCGAACGCATCCATGTCCAGCCCAGCCCACCCAGCCAAAGCGGCAGGAAAAAGACCGTAATCCCCAGGACCTGGAGGAGCAAATCGCTGAGGTACGCGCCGAAGAGGCCGGTCCAATTGTGCACGGCGTGCGGTCCGGTCGCGCCGGAGGCAGTGTTCAGCGACGGGTCGGAGGGTTGGTAAGTTGCCAGCGCGAGGAAGATGAGAAGCGCGGCCAATACCAGCACCAATCCCAGCAGAATATTCCAGGGTCGGCTGCGCGTTGGCGCTAAAACAATGCGAATGGGTTTCATGGCAAGGGCGCTCCGTCTCGATGGCCGCTCTGGAAAGCTGCCGCGAGCGCACGAATCGAGAGCGGACGAAGAGTCCCAGAGCAAGCTCTATTATCCCCGCTGGAGAAGCGAATTTCAGGCAAAAGAAGGCGGGAGGAACCTCGCTGTGGACCCCCGCCAGACGAAGAATCTAGAGCATTTTTAACTTAAGTGTTAACAAAATTCTGGGTGCCCCATCCATTTCGCGTATTTTGCGAAATGGGTGGGATAGCACATCTGTCCATTTCGACAGTTAACACCAGAACCGAAAATGCTCTAGCGCAGCGATCAACCGCCGATATATTTCGTTCCCCAAATCAGCAGCGCGCTCCCCAGCAGAATGCGATAGATGGCGAAGAGTGTAAACCCGTGCTTGCGCACCCAGAAAAGGAACCACTCCACCACTCCCAATGCCACTATGAATGAGACTCCAAAGCCGATGGCGAGCACAATCCAGTTGTCGCCGGTCATCACCACATGTGCCGTGCCGCCGCCGCTGGGGAAAACCTCTTTCTTCAGATCCCATATAGTCGCGGCAATCATGGTGGGAATCGAAAGCAGGAAGCTGAATTCCAGCGCCGACGGCCGGTCCATCCCTACCAACTGCCCCGCGGCGATGGTGGACATGGAACGCGACGTGCCGGGAAAAATCGCGGAGAGCGTCTGGCAAAGGCCAATCCAGATGGCTTGCGGCACGCTCATCTCTTCCACATGGGTGGTAGTGGCCTCATAGCGATCGCTCCAGGCATCGATGATCCACATCAGAATGCCTCCGATGAGCAGCGCCCACGCAATCACGTTCAGGCTGCCCAGATTCTTCTCGCTCCACTTATGCAGCAGCAGCGCGGGCGCCGAGGTAAACGCAAATGCGATCAGCGTGAGCGAGATCGGGTGATTCAGCCACGTGCGGTCGCCGTTTTCGCCCTTGGGAAAGGTGCGGATGAAGTCGACAATCCGGCTCAGGAACAGCAGCACGAGCGCCAGAATCGCGCCTAGCTGAATGACGATGGTGTACATCTTCCAGTAGGCGTCATCCAGCGGAATCTTCATCAGCGCTTCGGTAATGCGCAGATGCGCCGTTGAGCTGACCGGCAAAAACTCGGTCAAGCCCTCCACAATGCCCAGCAAAACGGACTGAATATATACGTTCAAGAAAGCCTCCCATGCCATTCAAACTACGGAGAAACCAAGATCTGTGAAGGGTACGGGCTTTAGCCCGTACATTAACCCAGCAAAATTCGTTTGGGCTTTAGCCCCTGAGGCAAGACAAATTACTCAAAGAACCTTTCCTCAGGGGCTAAAGCCCTGTGTTGATCCGGCCATTAATGTACGAGCTAAAGCCCATACCCTTCATCCAAGACCATCTTCTCAGGCAGCCTATCAGATTCGGCGAATCTCAACTCTCACAAAGCACTTCAGCCAGCAACTCCGGCGCCACATTGCCGCCGCTCACCACAGCCACAGCCTTTCGGTAAGCAGGCAACTCCGCAGCGTGAAAAAGCAACGCCGCCGCGGCCACCGCTCCACTGGGCTCGGGCACCAGCCGTGTCGCGGCCACAATCGCCCGCATGGCGGCACGAATCTCCGTCTCGGTCACAGTGACAATCCCGTCCACAAAAGCCTGAATGTGGGCAAAGTTGCGCACTCCCACGCTCTGAGTTCGCAGGCCGTCGGCTATCGTCCTGCTGGTCAGCTCGGCTCCCCATGTGACGATTTTTCCCGTGCGGAAGCTTTCCGCTGTGTCGCCGGCCAGCTCCGGCTCCACGCCAAAGACCTTCGCCTTGGGCAGCAACTGCTTTACCGCCGCCGCAATTCCGCTCAACAGTCCGCCGCCTGAAACCGGCGAGAGCACCAAATCCACGTCATGCATTTCTTCGGCAATCTCCAGGCCGCAGGTGGCCTGCCCCGCGATGATCTGCTCGTCGTCATAAGGCGGCACCATCACGTAGCCGTGCTCGCGCACCAGCTTATCGGCCATGGCTAGCCGCTCGTTCGAAGCCACGCCCACATCCACGATCTCCGCACCCAGCGCCAGCGTCCCCGCACGTTTGATTGCCGGCGCGTTCGAGGGCATCACGATGACTGCTCTTGCTCCCACAGCGCGCGCCGCGTAGGCCACACCCTGCGCATGATTGCCGCTTGAATAGGTGATGACCCCGCGTGCAATCTCTTCCGCCGTCAGTTGCAGAATCTTGTTGGCCGCGCCGCGAATCTTGAAGGCGCCGATGGGCTGAAGGCTCTCCGCCTTGAGCCAGATTCTCTTGTCGGTTCCGTAACCCGAGAGGCCGGGAAATGCCGCCTCCACCAGCGGCGTTTTCACGGCGATGTATGCAATGCGCTTGGCCGCCGCGCGAATATCTTCAACGGAAATCAGCTCACCTGCCATGTTGCAATTATCCACCATGAACGGTCCGTGTCCCGGGTTTCAAGAACGAAACTGTGGACATCCGGCTCACGTTTTTCTTGCCGCGTGGTCTCAATTTCAGGCTCCAGGGCAGAGGGCCTCCACGTATACTGTTGCCATAACAATTGGGAGGATGAATGAGGAAGTTACATCACGCAATAATACTTCTGACCTGCGTAATCTCTACGGCGGCATTGCTCCCTGCGCAAACCACGACGCGACAGCCAGTGGAATTGAAAGTTTTTGTCAAGCCTCTGGAAGGGCCGGACGCGGAGTTGGCTAAATCGGTTCGAGCGAAGCTGATCTCCAATTTGGAAAAGCATGGCGTCTTGATCACTGAATCGAAGGAAAACGCCGACGCGATTTTGGGCGGCTCAGGGTTAATGCAAGCCGCTACGAACTTTCGCGGCCGTCCTCACATTCACGTACTGGGCACTATGAGGTTGGTCAACAAGAATGGCGTGACGCTGTGGGCAGGGGACGTTTCAAGCGGAAGTCTTGCGATCAGCGAATCCGCCAGCTTTGTCGAGAAGGTGACAAGCAAGGTCGCCGTGGCTCTGGCCGAAGAGAGCAAGAGAAGAAGCAGCGAGCCAACTGCACAGATTACAAAGTAACGATAGATAGGTGGAGCTATCCCACCCTTGACCCCAAAAGCAGATACGCGAGGGTTGGGTACACGGCGGCAACACATCCAGCAAACGGCGGAAGCCAAATTACTTCCGCCTTCTCTTGTATCTAGAGCATTTTCAAATTGAGTGTTAACAAAATTCAGGCCCCATCCTTTTACGTACTTTGCGAAAAGGGTGGGATAGCGCAACCGTTCATTTTAACTGTAAACACCAGAACCGAAAATGCTCTAGACCAACGTGATACATTGAATACATGTATTCACGCGGAGGTGACCATGGCTACATCCATCAGGCTTGCACCCGAACTCTCACATCGGCTGGATCGGCTGGCCGCGAAGACAGGGCGAACAAAAGCTTTCTATTTGCGGGAGATGATCGAAGACGGTATCGGCGAAATGGAAGAGTATTATCTGGCTGCCGATACGCTCAAACGGGTACGCAAGGGGCAGGAGAAGGTTCACTCCGCGGCTTCGGTAAGGAAAGACCTTGGCCTGGACGATTGAGTACGCCGAAACCGCGAAGAAACAACTGCGAAAACTCGACAAGGTTACGGCCCGGCGCATCGTCGGCTTCATGGATGAGCGTGTCGCTCCGAGCAGCGATCCGCGCGCAATAGGCAAAGCGCTCAAGGGACCGTTGGGCGATCTGTGGCGCTACCGCGCGGGCGATTATCGCGTCATCTGCGAAATTCAAGACAAGCTACTGACAGTTCTGGTATTGCAGGTTGGCAATCGGCGAGAGGTCTATCGGTAGCTGAGTCCTTCGCGTTGCGTTAGTCTGGCTTGATTTAGAACCGGCGCTGTTTGCGGTGTATGGGTCTTGCCGTCAATTCGAATTTCTGCATTGACATCAGGGGGATCTCTGCTGCCAATGATTGATACTCCAACGGAATTTCTGGACCCTCGACGATGAAACATGGTTCACAAGTCCCTTCGGAAATCTGGAGGGTGATAGTCCGTTGTATCTCCGCTTTCACATTGACATTGTTTACTACCAAAGTCTTGAATCCTTCGGCCTGCACCTTCAGTTCGTATTTTTCTTGATCGACGTGAATGACGGCCTGCCCACTTGAATCGGCTGTAGCGACATAGTGCACGCCTGTTGTTTCGCTGGTGGCCATGATATGTGCACCGGCGATTCGAGCGCCAGTCTGATCCGTGACAGTCACAGCCAATGTGCCCATTACAGGCTTCTGGGCCAAAGCGGTGCATACACAGAGTGCGAGGGAGATTGCGGCGATGCGAGCAATTGCCATGCGCAACATGGTTGCATACACAGCGACCTGGGTCAAGGACTGGAGCTAGAAACAACCGCAAGCCCGCTTCGACTTCGCACAGTTGAGGCTTTCATCTCCTTGCGCTCCGTTCCGGTCGCTCAGCATGACATTATGTCGGTGGCCGAGTCAGTGCGGTGCTCAAAGAATCGAAAAAGCAACGGTAGGTAGACCTATCCCGCCCCGGCTGCAAAAACAAAGGGGAACCTGGAGCACCTACGCCGACTTCTCCCGGGCACGCCCGGTCCAACCCTCAAATAATTAAAAAAAGATAGCGCGTGAAAGTATTTCTGGAGTATATATTGTCCATTCTCTGGCCTTCCCCCCGGCCGGGCCGAACCCAACCGGACAAAACGGCCAGATTGGAATGAATCCAACAACCGAGGTCGTCCTATGAGAATGTTCCAGGAAGGCGTTCTTGCCTTTCCCTTGCTTCTTCTGGCGGGGTGTTGCAATCCCCCGCTGGTGGCTACAGTAAATGTTCCTACACTTCCCCAGCAAGACTCGAACTGGTGCTGGGCAGCAAGCGGCGAAATGACCATGAAGTACTTTGGCCACGATGTAAGTCAGTGCACCGAGGCCAATAACGAGTTTGGCTTGAGCACTTGCTGCCAGAACAATGGCGGGTCGTGCAACAACGGAGGATGGCCGGAGTATACGAAGTATGGATTTACGGCCACTCAAACCAACAATGCGGCGCTCACATGGGCCCAGGTGCAGAGTCAGATATTCTGTGCCAACAAGCCGTTTGCTTTCTCCTGGCACTGGACCGGCGGCGGCGGGCACATGATGGTGGTTAAAGGCTACTTGACCGTCGGGAATGTGCAGTATGTGGATGTCAACGATCCGGAGCCGTTCACTAACCTGAATACGTTGACTGGCGGGACGGAGACGATCATGACTTACGCCAATTACGTTAGCGGCAGCGACCATACACACTGGAACGATTTCTACAACATCACTTATGCGGGAGGTAGCTAACATGAGAATTCGTGGAGCGATGTTGCTGTTATTGGTTGCGCTGCTGGCTTCAGGCTGCAAAGGAAGAGTGTTTCCGGCCGGGCAAGGAAATCTGACCGCCGACCCGGCAGCCAGCGCGTCAAGCCAGGATGCGGCACAGGCTGGCTTGAAGGTGATGCAGTCGCTGGTAAGTGCGGAGAACTTTCAAGGGCTCGGATTCAGCTCGGCGGACCAGGTGAAGAACGCGCAGTTGGGCGATCCTCTCAAAGTCTATCGAGTTCCCCTGGATGCTTTGTCAGCCTACAAAGGCTACGCCAATGCCTTCGGGCTTTTGCAGGATGCGCATAAGCTGATCTATCCGGTGACGGTGGACCAGCAGGTGGTTTCTTCTCTGTCGGCGGCGCAACGCGACGATGGTTGGAGAGCGACGGAGTACGGCAATTCGGCGCTGACGCGGGCGCTGGTGGCACACCGTGCGAGTAAGGATGATTTCGTGGTGTGGGTGCCGGCCCTGAAAATTTACTTTACGGCGCGTGGCGAAGGAGAAAAGCTGGTGCTCACCACCATCATGGACGATCCCAGGTACGAATTCAAAGCGGGTGAGAACATTCCGGCGAGTCGAGCGTTTGCGGTCCTGCAAAAGGCCGCGAGCGCGTATAACGGTTTGCCGCAATAGAGGTCGAGAAGCGGATGGGCTTGGAACGATGAGCCCTAAAGTGCGGCAAGCGGCGGAAGTGAACCTGCTTCCGCCGCTTGATGTTTTTGCCGTATTGTCTTCCGTACTCAGGTCTCAAAGGCGAGACCTAGGGTACCCAATGGTTGTCGCTGAGATTAGAATTCATTGTGTAAGAAGGTGAGGCAAGAAGAATGAAAGATGAAAAACTTCTGTCGCCACGACAACTATCTTTCGAGGAACTGGCATTGCTGAACTGGTTGCTGGAACATGGTTCGCCAGAAGCCAAGACTTTTGCTCCGCAAATCGAGGGGATTCGCGCCTCACAATGGTGTTCGTGCGGATGCCCGAGCATTGACTTGCATATAGACGAGAACGCTCCACTGGGAGCAAATCCGCACGGCCTAGTTGCAGATGTGCTTGGAAAGACCTGCGACGGTCAGCAGGTTGGCGTGATTCTCTTTCACAAAGACGGAAGGCTCTCATTGTTGGAAATCTATGCATTAAGCCTGATCGAGGGTGCTTTTGGCTTGCCATCCCTTGATAGCTTGAAGACATCAGAGTGGGGACCTCCCCAGACAACTCGAAGCGGAATCGTCTTTCGGCAGTCACGAATGTCCACACCCACTTAGATGCATCAAGCGCCGGAAGCACTCTTGCTTCCGACGCTTGACGTTCTTGCTGTATTCTCTTCCGTTCTCAGATCTCCAGAATCACCGGCATAATCATCGGCCTTCTTCCGGTCGTCTTCTGAATCATGCGCTTCAGTTCGACGCGAACCTTCTCCTTCACCATGCCATAGTCGGTCTTCTCTTCGGTAGTCAACCCATCGAGAGTTCTGAGAACCAGTTCGCTGGCCTGTTCGGTGATATCCGCGCCGCCAAAGCCGCGCATCACCACCTCGGGCGATTGTTCCACCTTGCCGGTCCGCTTGTTGATGGCCAGAACCGCCAGCACTACGCCGTCCTCGGAGAGAATGCGCCGGTCGCGCAGGACGAGATCCTCGACCACGTCATTCGACGAGCCGGAATCGATCAGAATTCGTCCGGTGGTCACCTTGTCTTTTTTGCGGACATCCTTCTTGTCCAGTTCCAGCACGTCGCCGTCTTCAATCACGATGGCGTGCTCCACGGCGCCTGTCTCCATGGCGATCTGCGCGTGCTTGTGCAGATTGCCGTAGTTGCCGTGGACGGGAATGAAATATTTGGGCCGCACCAGGTTGATGAGCAGGCGCATTTCTTCCTGGCTGCCGTGGCCGCTCACGTGAATCAAGCCGTTCGAGCCGTTGTCGTAGATGACCTGCGCGTCGCGGCGATAGAGGTGATCAATGACGCGGAAAATGCTTTTCTCGTTGCCGGGAATAATTCTCGAGCTGAGCACCACGGTGTCGCCGGCCTCAATGCTCGCGTGCTTGTGATTGTCCACGGCGGCGCGGCTCAGGGCGCTCATCGGCTCGCCCTGCGTGCCGCTGATCAGCAGCATTAGTTGCTCGGGCGCGAAGTCGCGCATCTGGTTGGGATTGATAATCAGCCCCTGGGGAATGTCGATGTAGCCCAGGTCCTGTGCAATCTCCGTGCTCTCTTGCATGGAGCGGCCGATGACAGCCACCTTGCGCCCATGCGCGCGCGCCAGATCCAGGGCAATGCGAATGCGATAGATGGACGAGGAGAAGCAACTGAAGAAAAGCTTCTTTTTAGTGCGGGAAAAAATCTCGTCCAGCCGCGGAATAACAGCCGACTCGCTGGGCGTGTAGCCTGACCTGTCAATATTTGTCGAGTCCTGCAGGAGGGCCAGCACGCCGCGCTTGCCGTACTCGGCAAAGGTGTGCAGGTCAAAGAGCTTGCCGTCCAACGGCGAGAGGTCGATCTTGAAGTCGCCTGTGTGAATGACCACGCCGACCGGCGTCTCGATGGCCAGCGATACCGCGTCCACCACGGAGTGGGTCACGTGGATTGGCTCGATGGTAAATGGCCCAATGGTGAACTTTTCCCTGGGCACTATCTCGATCAGCTCGGTCTCGTCCAGCAGTTGGTGCTCTTCGAGATTGCCCTCCACGTAGGCCAATGTGAATTCGGTGGCGTAGACGGGCACCTTGATCTCAGAGAGAATCCAGGGCAGGCCGCCAATGTGGTCCATATGGCCGTGGGTGAGGATGATGGCGCGGACATGCGCCTTGTTTTCAACCAGGTAGGTGATATCGGGAACCACAATATCCACGCCTAGCAACTCCGACTCCGGGAACATCAACCCGGCGTCGATCACGATAATGTCGTCTTCCCAACGGAGCGCAAGGCAGTTCATGCCGAACTCGCCAAGACCGCCCAGGGGAATGATTTTCAGCTTTTTAGTCTGCATCTGTCAGATTCGATGCTATCACCCGCGGGCATCGAGAGTTGTACCATCCTGCTCAGTTGGCTTGCTTGCCGGTTACCGCTAGGCATCCCCATCTGGCTCATTCCACTTGGCCAGAATCGAATTGACGCCCGCTGCTTTGAGATGCGCCACAAACTCCTGATCGGAGTCTTGAATGTGATTGACCAGCCAATCCCTGAGCTGGTTCAACACTTCCAGATCGTCGGCGAATATTCTTCCCATCCTGAAGCGCGCCTGCATCATTCGGACCAGATCCATCTTATGGCCGTGCTCGTGCTTGTGCGCCGCCGCGCCAATGTAGCCGGCTTCATCCAGAAGATGCTCTTCATGGTAAAAGTGAGCGCGGGAAAATGCGACCAGCTCGTCGAAAATACGTTCGAGCGGCTCCCTGGCGCAACCACTCATGACTCCCTCGTGCAAGTCGTTAATCAGGATCGCCAGCTTCTTATGGTCGTTATCCAGCAGCTTAACGTCCACGCTCATTGCGCTTGTCCAGACAATGAAAGGCATCTCGAAGGGTCCTTCCGGGGGTCTTTCTCCTGTCCTGTGAGTGGGGATTGAGGGAATCTTCTCGCCCTGCAAATGTACTTGCAAGCCCAGCTCAAATTCCGGCAGCAGGTCATTCTGAAAGCTGCGCGTCTTCAGCCTGCACATACAATCCGCACGCAGGAGCGAACTCGCCCGGGGTCGAGATTCCCCAGCTTTGTGCAGAGGCACTCAGTGTATTCCTTTGGCGTTGAGGTGCGGTCCGTACTGCTGGTCCGAACCCATGATGTGGTCGGTCAGCCAGTTTTTGAGAAACTCCATTGCTTCCGTAGAAAGAATGCGCGATTGGCCGGTCTCGAAACGCATCTGCAAATTCCCCACACGCCTCGCCAGCAGATCGTGCTCAGCCTTGTGCGCCGCCCCGCCGGGATAGCCGGTCTTTGCAAAGAAACGCTCTTCGCGGGCGAAGTGATACTTGGTGTACCTCAACAGTCCTTCAATAACACTTTCAAGCGAGGCGCCGGTCTTGTCGGCACGAATTCCGTCATTGAGTTCGTTCAACATGCCGATCAATTTCTTGTGATCGTCGTCGATTACTTTGACACCGACGCTCATATCTTCGGTCCATTCCATCAACGGCATATACGGCTCTCCCTTTAGGATTCAGTGCAGGCCCGTGAAGGCGTGCAACGCGACCGTGCATTTGGCTAGGCCTGCCGCTTCCGCGTACGCCGGTGCCTTGATGGAACTACTCAACCGCACGGTCTGTCAATCACGAATGGCACGCGGCAAAGTATATCCATGGGGCGAACCTGCCGCGCGCCAGGATGATCGGCGGAATCTTGCCAGTAGCAAGAGAGATCTTCCGGCTTCGTCCGCTTTGGCGTTTACCGCAGCAGGTCTTCGAGCGTGGTGCTCAGGTCCGTCTTATCGTCGCGATATTTCACGATCACCGGCGCGTAAAGACTCAGGCCCCATTCCTGTCCTTTGCCTTTGCTCACGGCGCGGGAACCGGGAACCACCACCGCACTCTCGGGGACGATGAGGGGCAGTTCGCCGTCAGCGCGCAGGATTGTTCCGTTGACCAGATCGAAGACCGGGGTTCCGCGCGTGAGGATGGTTCCGGCGGCCAGCACCGCCCCCTTGCGCACAATAGTTCCCTCGTAAACACCGCAGTTGCCGCCTACAAGCACGTCGTCTTCGATGATCACCGGGTTGGCGTTCACCGGTTCCAGCACGCCGCCAATCTGCGCCGCGGCGCTCAGATGGACGCGCTTGCCGATCTGTGCGCAGGAGCCGACCAGCGCGTGTGAATCCACCATCGCGCCTTCATCCACGTAAGCTCCGGCGTTGATGTACATGGGCGGCATGCAGACCACGCTGCGCGCCACGTAAGCCCCAGCGCGCACCGCGGAGCCGCCGGGAACCACGCGTACCCCGTCGCTCAAGCTGAAATGGCGCGCCGGAAAAGTGTCTTTGTCCACAAACGAGAGGCCCGCCGCGGCTAACTCTTTCAGTGCGCCCAGGCGAAAGCCCAGCAGAATTCCCCGCTTGACCCAGGCGTTGACCCGCCAGCCTGTGGGCGCATCGGCGTCAGGCGATGCGGCGCGTGCCTTGCCGCTCTCCAGCGCCGCTCTGAGCGCAAGAAACGATATCATCGCAGCCTCGTCCCCGATTGCGCCGGGGCCGGCGGCGAAATGGCGCTCGATTGCGCTTTGCAGTTGAGAGATGTTCATCGCATTCCGAGTTTATCAAGAGAAAGGCAGCAGGCGCGAAGGATCAGGCAGAGTCAGACGAATGTGCGAATGGAACGGCTTTGTGTCAGTCGTCCACCAGCGTCGCCGATCCACGAAGAAATGAAACTTCGGGTGCCCCACCCTCGCCACGTTCTTGTTTTTGTGGCTAGGGTGGGATCGCACATACTTTGCAATTGCTCTTTGTTCTGTCGAACCTGCATTCTTGTTTCTTCCTAGTCGTCTCCGGCGTTGCCGACCCACGAAGAAATGAGACTCGAGCCGACCGATGCCGCTCGCCAACTTGCTAACTCGCTAACTCCGCGCAGCGGAGGCGAACTCGCCGCACTTGATCCAAAATACTCTGCCCGCCATTCCTTCAGTGGGTTTGGCTTGCAACATTACCGAAATTTCCGCGCACTTCAACCTCAGGCTCCCGCTCCAGGATGCAGATTGGCGCGTGCGTCTCCGTTCAGGCGAACCGGCCGCAGACGGAAAGAATTTTCCCCTTCCGGAATCATCGCCAACAGAATGGGTGTTCGATCCAGCTTTGCGTGCATATGGCGCGACTCAAGCCACGCGCACAGCCGGGGATCGAAAATCTCCGGCTCACCTTGCCAGAAATCAGGCTTGAGCCCGCACTCAATCTGCAGATGATCCAACTGCAACTCGATGCTAGCAATGTGTTCGGGAAAGTAGCGCCGGACATTGTTCACGCCCACGTGCAGTCCGATAACTCCGCGTCCCTTGCTTTGTGTCTTGACGACCATACGTACCCGCTGTTCAAGGCTGAATAAGGTCAGTCTAAAGAGCTGCGCTAGGGAAAGCCTTTTTTCAGCTGCGGAAATCCAAGTAGGAATTCCTTCTTTGCAACTTACCCGTCGGCCTGCCAATTCGGGAAAATCTCTTAGAGTTCATCCGCAGTTTGGTAGCGCCTACCTCCAGGTCGGCTGTCCTGTGGGTCTCCTGACCCACAGGAGACTTATAACAGCCCGGGCGCTGCCAGTAGTGCCTGTCTGGAGACCGGCTGTACACTCCGTTCTCAATTTACGGATAAGTTCTTAATGTAAATGCGCTCAGGCCGCCGGCCGCGTTACGCTCCAGCCCTCCGGCCGCCGTGTAAGTTCAAACTTGTAGCCGAATCCCCTGGCATTGTCGATGTAACGGAAAAACTCCGGTCGCAGCGAATACAAAACGCTCGTGTGAAGGGCCAGCCGAAAAACTCGCCCCAGCTTGAACCGCTCACAATATGCTTTGACCAGCTCGGCACGGCGCTCCGCGTCGGTAACTCCGCTCACTGCTCCGCGTAGTTGCACGCCGCAAATCTCCCTCCAGCTCTTGGCGCTGCGGTAGACGGTAGCGGCGGCCTGCGGAGTTCTTTTCAGGTTCAGGCTGTGCAAGCTGCTCTCGGAAGATATCCAGTACACCGAGAGCTCCTCATCGGCAATATAGAAAAGCGGCGCCACCGAGGCCTCGCCGTCATTGCCATTCGTGGCCAGCGAAAGAGTTGTCTCCGCTCGCAGTAGCGCGCCAATCAACTCCAGTTGTTTCGTCGCTTCCTTCATCGCGCTTTCAGATTCAAGAGGATTTCCGCAATCTGTAAAAACCCTAGCATCTCCGCCGCAAAAGAAGAAGAGGCAGCCCGAAGTGCAGGCTGCCTCTTGTCGTACTGCCGCTCTCGCAGGTTTGCGGTTTACGGCAGATAGTAGCGGAAGCTGGTCCAGAACATGTTGTCTATGCCCTTGGCGCCATTCAAAGGAGTGGAGAGAGCGCCTGCTGTGCCGGTGCCTGACCAGCCTTCGCGAACCGCATACCCGTATTGGATGCTCTGGCGCAAGCGGCCGCGGTCGCCCCTGTAAATGTCAAACCAGTAGCCGGTCGTGACTTCCTGCACGTTGCGGGTATTGTTTCCGCATCCGGAGCCCGCTGGCTGGTATCCCACCGAGCCAGAAGACAAGCCGGGGTTAGCCGCTGTGGCGCAGGTTGCGGAGACGCTGGCGTAGCGCGAGCCGTAGCCGATGGGGGTGATTGCGGGAGTTGCGGTGAAGTGCGAGCCCCAGTTGCCGCCGGCGGCGAACATTGCAGCGGTTGGCTTGGCCGAGCAATAGGTGGAGGCGTTGGCAACCGTTACACCGGTCTGGCAGAAGGTGGCCGTCGGATCAGATAGCGTAAGGGCCGAGGTTGCGTAGTCAGCGCGCGACGCGTAGTCGCCACCATAGTTGAGGTAGATAAGCAGGCGCGGGGTGGGCGTGGCTTCAAGCGTGAAGAGCCCCGAGGCGTTGTGGATCGGCTTCAGATCGCCGCTGGCGTCGTTCGTCACGTCAGACAGCGTCGAGTTGCCATAGCGGCCCATGCCAGGTCCGTAGAGACCCTTGGCGCCGAAAGTCAGCTTATCTTTGATGACCGGTATGCGAAGGCTGCCGCCAATGCCGCCCAGAACAATGCTGTTGCCGTAGTAGCCGGTAGTCGATGACTTGGCCAGGACAGCAGTATTCGGAGCCGCGCCATTGAAGCCCTCGACGTCGGCAATGCCGCCGTACTTGACCGAGTTCTGCGTGACGCCAGGGTAGACCGTCTCGTGCGCAAAGCCGGCGATACCGAAGACCTCATAATGTCCCCATCCCGGATCGAACGCCGCCTTCACGAGAATGTCCGGAGCCTGATTGAAGGAGATATTCGTGATGTTGCTGTTGGCGTACACGGTGTTGAGATTTTTTTGGTAGCCATAGACCGTGTTGCCGGCGCTGTCCACGGTGTTCACGCCGGTGTAGCTCTGGACGTAAGTGGTAAGGCCGCTCAACCCGCTGATGGCGGCGTTGTAGTTGCCGCCGTTGGCTCCGGCCGAGCCCAGCACGGCGTAAGGGGTGCTGCCGGCCAGCGCTGCCGAATAGAGCAACTGCGGATTCTCAGCCGCGATGCCGAAGGCAGCGTGGTTGAAGGTCTTCGTCACGCGAAAGCCGTACTGGCGGGTCCACACAAAGCCCGTAACGTAATTCGGGTCTATGGTCTGCGGTGTCATGATGTCGCCGGAGACGTTCGAGATGCCCTTCTTGTCTTCGGTGGCCAGCGACCACAACTGCCCGCCCGTGAAGGCCCAATGGTTGTTGGTCTCAGCCTGCGCCCAAATCACGCGCTGGCGCAGCACATAGCTGTTGCTCTGGTTGTTGTTGGAGGTGATGCCGGTACCCAACCAGTCAGCTTCGTAGTAGCCGCGCAGCGTGCCCCAGTTGGTCTTGCCCTCGGCCAGCATGGTGACGCGCGACTGGCGGGCCGTTCCGTAGAACTCGCTCAGCGAATACGCATCTGCACCCTCGTAGGGAATCGCGCTGAAAGCGGTGGGAATTTCGCCGCCCGTGGCCTTGGAGCGCCACACAGTTTCACCCGCCACGAAGCCGCCAGGCGTAATGTTGATGCCCTTGTAGTGAAGCGCGGCGGGCGCGGCAAGGTTCTTCTTGATAGCGGAGGTTTCGTCAGAGATCGTGGTCGCCAGCGAAGCCTGCGTGCCCTTCAGATCGGTGACAGCGGATTGCAGCGTGGTGACTGCGGCGTTATTCTCCGTCACCGCCTGCTGCTGAGTATTCGCGGCGGCTTCCGCTCTCGCTGCCGCTGCCTGTGCATCAGTGGCGGCCTGCTGGGCCTTCTGCAACTGCGCGTCCTTCACGGCCAGGTCGGTCTTCAGGCTGTTGATCTGGCCCTCCAACTCCTCTTTCAGCGCCTGAATCTGCTCTGCGACTGTCGGCGCGGGCGCCTTCGCCGTTTTGGATGCGACGTGCTTCTTCGCGGGAGGTGTAGCTTCGCTGGTCTGTCCATAGGAAGCAACAAAACTGGCCGACAGCATTGCCGCGGCAGCGATTCTGAGTCTCAAGTTCATGGGGCCTCTCATTTTTCCTTTCGAATCGGGTTGAATCGTGGCGGCACTCGCCTTCGCTACCGAGCGTCCTCAACACCCGCACCCTACGACTATCGGCATAAAACCAGATCTTGTTCCAACGGGCATGCGAGATATGCGCCTACGGCCAGGAAAATGGATCCGCGCAAACGGGACTTCACCGGGCCGCTTCCGTCTTCAAGACTCGCAAAGAAAGATGAACATTTGACTAACCCATGTAAATATTTGACTAATTCACGGAATTCTAACAAAGGTTGCTCTTGTCCCATGCCAGCCTGCTCGAAGTTGGAGAAGCAAGTACTTTAACCTTCCATTATCAAAGAAGCTTCTCCAGAGCGAGGAATCCCTGATTAAGTCAATGTCTTGAAAGGGCACGGATTTATCCGTGCCGCAAAAGGCTGCTAAATCAACGCGGCCTTCAGGCCCTGAGGCAGGCTTTTCGGGCGTTCGGATCAAGTCCACGCGTTTTTCCGCAGCCTGTTTAGCCCCGAGGGAATCTCTGTCTGACAGAATGTACTGAATCAGAGCTCGCCTAGTCAGGA
>Ga0302155_10000474_pt1 | contig 32144 bp, 32 predicted proteins | sample I_Bog_N3_1_FD_193508 | JGI IMG/M metagenome (GOLD analysis project Ga0302155, IMG submission 193508) | Peat permafrost microbial communities from Stordalen Mire near Abisko, Sweden - I_Bog_N3_1 | ecosystem: Environmental > Terrestrial > Soil > Wetlands > Peat | place: Sweden: Abisko, Stordalen...
CGATACGGCTCAAAACTACCTTCTGCGAATGTCCTTTGTTTCATTGCCTTCATCCAGATCTGGTTTGTATGCCTTCTTTAACGCAGTAAGACTCTCATGCGTTTACTTATGCAGAGTTTCCTTAAGTACAACCTATAGGAGCCGGTCTCCTGCGCAACCTGCCATTACTGAAAGGCAACTCACTACAAGACCAGCATCAGCTCAATATCTCGCCTTTTCTATCCGTTCATTCGCCCCATTTTTTAATTCTATATCCCCAAAAATATCGGAATTTGCTTACCCATTTTCCAAGTCGGTGCGAATGACCTCAAGCATAGCGTTGAGTCGACTTATTGCAATATAAGTTCGGCAACTTTGTACGCGGTGTCAGCCAAGCCTGCTTGTTGTGCAACATAGCAATCCGCCTCAGCCACCGAAAATACAACATACCAAATACAAACAACTCCGTTAATGGGAGTTTTCCTTATTGCCAAAAAGTAATAATTAATGGAACAAGAACCTGTCGAAAAAATAGGAGCGCCAGAGTACAAACAGATCGCGGAGAAATACGCGCGGCACGGCGGTATCAGATGAATGATACCGCCATCGCTACGCTCATGTCGGCAGACCTCGCGCCAACGTCATGCGCAGCACTTGTGCATCACTCCAGAATTCCCATGATCTTTGCACGTGCCACGACATGCTTGCGCGTTCCGGCATGCAACTTCCCGTACATGTTTTTCAAATGCCATTTGACGGTTTCTTCACCAATATTCATGGCGTTGCCGATTTCCTTATTTGTCATGTGACGCGTCAGCAAAAACAAAATTTGATGTTCTTTTGGCGTAAGTACCTTTTGATTGCGGGCTTGAAATTTATGCCCCTCCGCCGAGTCGTATCCCAACAGACCACTTCCCGCCTCTTTCTTTTCTTCCGCGCGCGCAGACTGCAGCGTACTTTCTGAATTCAGTTGGCGTCGTCCCCATGCACCCAACAATGGGATGAACTCGTTTGTCAGTTGCCGTAAGCCGTACATCGAAGAAAGACTAAAAGCTTCATTCAATGAGGCTTCGCAGTCGCCACCAATTTGCAAAGTCGCCAAGGCATGCAACAACATAATCTGCAAACGTTCTCTGCCCCGATGCAGTTGATCAAGCAAAGGCGGCGCACGATCAAGGATTTCAATCATTTGCCGCCAATCGCGCTGCGCCAACGCGACATAGGCATGAGAAAGCAGGATATTGAGCGTCAGCAAGGGTGCAAAAATCCCCGTTTTTACCTGCACTAAGGTACTTGCAAGCGAGTCCAGCTTTTGCTTGAGGGCGATACAAGTGAAGATTTCAAACTTCAAGGCATGCAGGCGGATCCGCTCGGCAAGTCCGACGATCACCAACCGCGGACAACTTCTTATTTCGCCGACGACACACAGCTCCCGCAAGTGGTCATGCGCTTGCGCTTCCTCGCCCGCGTGAACAAGCAATCTGACTTTGGTGACGTAGGCCTGCGCAATCACCTCCGGCGCACAAATCTGCTCGACCAATTCCAAGGGAAAAGACAGAATTGCATTTGCATCTTCAATCTGATCAAGTTCCAAAAGCGCCGCACTCAAAGCGCTCGCCAATGAAATGGCAATGCCGCTGTTACGGCCGATTACATGTTCCGCAATCGTCAGATTTTCACGCAGGAATTTTTCAGCAATTTTTACCTGCCCCTCCCAAAGATAGCTCATGCCTTTGACCCAGACGGAAAAGCCCTTGAACGCATTGAATGGGTTGGCTTCGTTGCCAGCACCTGCCGTCGACAAAAGATAGCGCGCTAATTCAGGGGTACCCTGATACAACGCCAGTAATGATTTCTGCCCCAAAATAATTGCATTTATTTTTATTCTGGTCTGAGAAACAACATTAAACCACGGCGCAATATAGGCATGAAAATCATCTATACGGTCGGCATGATAGGCGGCAAACGCATGGATGGCATCACATTCGCAACGTTCATTTTGAGTCAGATTGGGATCCGCGAGAATGCGCGTCATCAACGCCGCCACCTCGCCATTGCGCTTGCCCATTGCCAACGACCAGGCTGCTGCCAGACGCAATCTTGGACGTTGCAAAATCTCTTTCGGCGGCAAGCGGTCGAGCCAGACTATGACGCGACAAAATTGGCCCTGTACCGCTATCTCATAAAGACATTGCTCAACAAATTCATAGGCCCGTTCATTCTGATTGGCCTGCATCGCATGATAGGCAGCCTCTTCGTACATGGCATGCGTGGCCAGCCAATGCGTCGCATTTTCATGAATCTCGGAACGCTGCTCAAGCGCCAGCGACAGCCAGCGACCATGCAGAAATTTCTTCAGCAACGGATGCATGCGCAACCATGGCTCCTTCAACTCGATAAAAATAGGGGTTGTCTTGCGCAGGCTCTGCAGATAAGTTTCTGCGTGCTCGCTGGACGTTATCGCGGCACACAAAGACGGACATACCGCATCAAGCACAGATATCTTGATCAAGAACGCTGAGACTTCAACCGGCAGGCGATCAATCAAAAAATCAACGAAATAGCGCTCAATGCTGCCACCGATTGCACTGACTCTACTAACCGCATCCTTGAGATTGGCATTCTTACCAATCGATGAGATCACCAGTTGCAAACCCAAGGGCCAGCCGCAGGTGAGTTCATGTAAATACTCGGCGTCAGCCACTTCCATCTTGGCGTTAGACCAGATCGCCAGAAGCGTGAGCGTTTCTTCTCGTAGAAACTGCAGCGCCTGCGTTTCAAGCACACAGCATTGACCGAAACTGATCAAACTACCGATATCGATTTCGACGACTTCTCGCGACGAAATCACAATCCGCAGATTAGCAGGCGCATTGTGAATCAAATATTTAATGACCGTCTGCTCTATCCGTTCAGAAAAATAATGAAAATCGTCGATCATCAAGACGGTGTCACGCCCCATATCCGCGATGTCAGCCAGGCAGTTCCTCAGTACGTCGAAATCATGCTTACTATCGGATAGATATTGATAGTTCGATAGTTCAACCCGAGTTTTGCCGATGGCAACATCCATGGCCACCACTAGGCTGTGAATAAACCGTCCACGATCTTCGTTCTCGTCCAAGGTAAGCCAGGCCACGACCTCGCCATTCGATATCCAGTCCTTGCGCCATTGCACCAGCAGCGATGTTTTTCCGTATCCTGACGGCGCTTGAAGAATAATCAAGGAACGGTCCCGGATCTCTGGTGAGGATGTCGACAAGCGCCCTCTCTGCAATATCATTTTATGCGAGCGAGGCGGAGTCACTCTAAGTATTAAGTCAGGGTAGGTATGTTCCAAGTCGCCTCCGTCCTTGACAGATTTAATTGGACAACTAAGCCCTTTAAGTTGAGAGCAGTGGTGAACACCATCTTGTAGCAGTGACGATACCTGATTCGAACGAGGCGCCGAATCGATCCCGCCTCCCAATATATTTTCATAGTTTCTAACATCTCGATCATACCCATCGAATGAAATTTCTCTTAAGCAATTTATTGATCGCAAAGATCAGACAATGTTGGCATGCAAGTCGCTAGGAAAAATCGATAACCGCCAATGCGTTCTTTTAATGATGTGTGGATTTGGCTTATCGTCTTAGGCAATAGATTAGCGCCAAAAATTAAAAGAGCAAAAGATTAGCAGAAAAAACTGTTTACCCCGAGCTCGCAGGCTCCGATGAAGATGGCACCAGTCCAACCTCAAGCGCATATTTGAATAAGTCGGCATCACTGGCAACACCGATTTTTCGCATAGCGCTGTTTTTTTGCGAACTCACAGTTTGCTTACTACGATGTAATTGGGAAGCAATATCATTGATCTTCATGCCCGCGACATACAAGCGAATGACTTCAACTTCCCGTTTCGACAAACTGACGGCTTTACCATCGGCCACCGAAAAATGATCCAATGTCTCGATAATAGATTTCACGGTCGGAGAAAAATACTGACCACCTGCGCTAGCCACATGAACAGCCGGAATTAGATGGCTGACATCATCGGATTTGTTGACGATGCATCGCACTCCTAAGGTAATCAAGGTCCGCAGCACGCCCGGATTATCCATCATCGTCATCACAACAATTTTCATTTTAGGAAACCGCCGTAAGATAAACTCAAGAAATGGCAAGCCATCACCAAAATCTCCTCCTGGCATTGCATAATCGGTGACGAGTACATTGACCACTTCTTTATCCAGGAGTTGAACCACCTCGGTAGAATTACGCGCCGTGTTGAGGACCTCGATGGTATTGACGGAAAGCGTTTGTTTAAGCCCTGCAACGATCACTGGATGATCGTCGGCAATAACGACTCGGATTTTATAGACTTGCATGAAACAACCTTTCTTGTCTAAGCTTCCGCCACCAGGATCAGCAGCCACCACTGGCAGCCCCATCCGGATATCTTTCTCACTCATCATGTTGGCGATGCAAGGTAGGCACATGCCGATCCATATGATCGAAAAATACATGCTATCGATTTTTCGAGGCTTAGTGAAACAACGCTCCGATCTCGCAAAAATCGATATTTCGTCCTGATTTGCGTATATTTTTCGTCAAGAAAAATATTTCGTCCTACTGGAAGCGCCGCAGAGCAGCAAGTGACAGATGTGAAGAAAACTTCGGGAGCGATAAGCTTTGCGTTATCGATAGAATTGAATTACCCAGCTTTTAAAGCTTCGATTTTTGACTATGCAATTTTCTTTGTCTTATACAGCATAAACTCACTTCATCATCCCGGGGATATGCAACAAGTTGCGCAGAACTTAGGTTAGAAATGGGCTTGCAGCACCTTGCATCGCTCAAAATATTGTCTTCTCGTCACCATTGCAGCCCGCAGCAGGGCTGGAGTTGATGATTTCTGTAAGAAGCTGTTGCCGCCAAGCGATTTGTCGCGCCGAACCCCGCCAACAGAATATAATGGCGCTCATATTTTCGTACCACACCTTTTTGTCCATGAGCTCCGAATTTCATCAACTCTCTGAAAAAATAGCGCAACTTGCCGCCCTGACGCAATCATTGCGTCGCGAGAATGGGGACTTGCGCCTTCATGTCGCCGCGCTGACCAGCGAGAACATGGAACTGGCGCAGCGCATGGAACAAGCATATCTGCGAGTGGCTGCGGTGCTGGAGAAATTGCCGGCGGCAGAACCAAACTCGCCGAATGCTTCGGCTATCGATGAGGAGGAAACTGCATGACTCAGCTCAACGTCAATATCATGGGACAATCCTACACACTAGTGTGCAAGGAAGGTGAACAAGCCACACTGCAACAGGCTGTGGCGTATCTTGATGAAAAAATGTGTGCGATCCGCGATACCGGCAAGATCAAGGGTAATGATCGCATTGCTGTCATGGCGGCACTCGGCATTGCCGCAGAGCTGTTGTCGACGCAACCCGGAGACGGGCCTTTTGCAGGCATGACGATTGCCGAATGGAAGCAGAGCATCGCGACCATGCATGACGTTCTCGACGAAGCACTGGCAGCGCAGGAAAAACTGTTTTGACGGCACGCGCTTATAGCGCAAGCCCATCTCATCTGCCGACCTGCTGCAACGTTGACAACCGCCTCCATAGCTCGGGGGTTTCTGCGCAACATCAAACATTGATCTGCAAGAAACTCACGCCTTCCATTGGGCAGCGCTAGCGTAAAAACAAGACCGTGAAATATAAAAAATATCCGCAATTTTTCACGCAAACACTTTGACAGACATGGCGAATAGGGTAGACTTACCTCTCCTGCCGTGTTCGCGAATGCTTATATTCCTTGAACCATTTATGCGCATAGGTTGTGGGATCTTGTTTGATAGGTGTGAGCGTCGCTAGCCCGATGAACCCGAAATTAAACTTACTGCAACCACCTTGAACCGTTTGGTTCGGGATGCCGGCATAGCGGCACAGGCGGGACTTAATTTGAAAGCGACTGTAGAAATACAGTCGCTTTTTTGTTGTTGATCTTGTGCAATGGCGGCGAACTGAGAACTGAGCTCAACAGAGCCCGACAACAGGCTCAATGCATCATTCAGTCGAGGCGTTTTTTGGTACTGGCTTTGCGCTCCTGACCGACCTCGGCAATAGCGTCCTGGAATTCAGTGACATCCTCAAAGCTCTTGTAGACCGATGCGAACCGAATATAGGCAATCTTGTCGAGCCGCTTGAGCTCGCGCATGACCAGCTCGCCCACTTGCCCTGATTGCACTTCTCGCGCGCCACTAGACAGCAGTTTTTCCTGAATGCTCTGAATCGCAAGATCAACTGCTTCCGCCGATACCGGACGCTTACGCAATGCCAGCATGAGGCTGGCGCGCAATTTGGCGGCATCAAAATCGCTACGACTGCCATTTTTCTTGACGATTACCGGCATCGTCAATTCGATGCGTTCGTAAGTGGTGAAACGTTTATCGCAATTGGCGCAACGACGCCGGCGGCGGATCGCGTCGCCCTCTTCCGAGAGTCGCGTATCCAACACTGGCGTGTCATCATGATTGCAGAATGGACATTTCATAGAAGCAAGCGCTCGTGGACTACTGCGTTAATGGTCGGGCTGAATATAGCGCACTACCTATTGGATCGTCACTACGACCTCCGTATAGGAGGCCGTAGGATGGCAACTACAACTTAAGCAGCATAGACCGGAAATGCATCGGTCAGCTTCTTGACTTCAGCCTTGACGCGTTCGATGGTGGCGGCGTCATGCGGATTATCCAACACGTCGGCGATCAGGTTACCGACCTTGATTGCTTCAGCTTCCTTGAAACCGCGAGTCGTCATCGCAGGACTTCCCAGACGAATGCCGGAGGTCACAAATGGCTTTTCCGGATCATTCGGAATCGCATTTTTGTTGCAAGTCATGTGTGCGGCGCCGAGAATGGCTTCGGCTTCCTTGCCGGTGATTTTCTTGGCGCGCAGATCGACCAGCATGACGTGCGATTCAGTGCGACCGGACACGATGCGCAGGCCGCGCGAAATCAAGGTCTTGGCAAGTACATCCGCATTCTTGACGACCTGCTCCTGATAAAGCTTGAACTCAGGCGACAGCGCTTCCTTGAAAGCGACCGCCTTGCCAGCAATCACGTGCATCAACGGACCACCTTGAATACCTGGGAAGATTGCGGAGTTAATGGCCTTCTCGTGCTCTGCCTTCATCAGGATCACGCCACCGCGCGGGCCGCGCAGCGACTTGTGCGTGGTCGATGTGACGAAGTCAGCGTGCGGCACAGGATTAGGATACACACCGGCGGCGATCAGGCCCGCATAGTGGGCCATGTCGACCATGAAATAGGCGCCAACTTCCTTGGCAATCTTGGCGAAACGCTCGAAGTCAATATGCAGTGCGTAGGCCGAAGCACCGGCGATGATCATCCGTGGTTTCTTTTCACGCGCCAGACGCTCCATGGCTTCGTAGTCGATTTCTTCCTTGTCGTTCAAACCGTAGGAGACCACATTGAACCATTTGCCAGACATGTTCAGCGCCATACCATGGGTCAGGTGACCGCCTTCAGCCAGCGACATGCCCATGATGGTATCGCCCGGCTTGAGCATGGCAAAAAACACACCTTGATTCGCTTGCGAACCGGAGTTCGGCTGCACGTTGGCCGCTTCTGCGCCAAACAATTGCTTCAGACGATCGATCGCCAGTTGCTCAGCCATGTCGACAAATTCGCAACCACCGTAGTAGCGCTTGCCGGGATAACCTTCAGCATACTTGTTGGTCAGCTGCGTGCCCTGTGCTTCCATGACGGCAGGCGAAGTGTAGTTTTCAGAGGCGATCAGCTCAATATGTTCTTGCTGACGAACGTTTTCTTTCTGGATGATGGACCACAGTTCTGGGTCGACATTCGCGACGGTATGATTCTTTGCAAACATGATTTCTCCAATGGATGAGGGTGCGCCTGAAGTCAAACCATGATGACGTGCCCGATAAATACGACGGGAGCGGGTCACCATAACGCGACTTCCAAATCGAATGAGGGCCAAAAAGTAGGGAATTGCAGGCAGCCTCAGTCGTACGTTCCATTACAGGGCTGCCCAGGCGCACGGCTTGAAGTTGCTGGCGACAACGCGGCCAGCGACTCCATGAAATCTCACGCTTCCCGATGGATACCCATCTTGCCCGGCACAAGGTCCGGACTTTCGCCAGTCACGTGAGACGAAATGGTCTGCGCATTGTAAGTGAAGGCTCCCGATTCGGCAAGATTTTGCCTAGTTCCGATCCACGCTGATGTTGCAGATTGGACCACCACTCCTGCAAGCGCGCTTTGGGCTACAATTTCGGCTTATCGCGGCTTGCGCCGCCTTCACACTCTCGGAGAATATAGATGATCGTTTTGATTACCGGCGCCACAGCAGGTTTCGGCGCAGAAATGGCGCGCAAGTTTGTACAAAATGGTCACAAAGTCATCGCTACCGGCCGCCGCCAAGACCGGCTGCAAGCGCTGGCCGCTGAATTCGGCGAGCAGGTCTTGCCGTTGGTGCTGGACGTCACGGACAAGCAGTCGGTCAGTACGGCACTGGCCAGCCTGCCGCAGGATTGGCAGCACATTGACGTGCTGATCAACAATGCTGGCCTGGCGCTGGGTCTGGAACCGGCCCATCAAGTGGCGCTGGAAGACTGGGAAACCATGATCGAGACTAACGTTAAGGGCTTGGTCACCGTCACGCATTTCATCTTGCCGGGCATGGTCCAGCGCGGCAGCGGGCTCGTCATCAACCTCGGCTCTATCGCCGGCGCCTATCCGTATCCAGGTGGCAATGTTTATGGTGCCACCAAGGCTTTTGTTGATCAATTCACACTTAATCTGCGCGCCGATCTGGTTGGTACCGGCGTGCGCGCCACCAATCTGGCTCCCGGCCTGTGCGGCGGCACGGAGTTCTCCAACGTCCGCTTCAAGGGCAATGACGCCGCTGCTGCCAAGGTTTACGAGGGCACCACACCACTGACGGCGCAAGACATCGCCGAAACCGCCTACTGGGTCGCCACACTGCCGGCCCACGTCAATATCAATTACATCGAGATGATGCCAACCTGCCAGGGGTTTTCTCCATTCACCATCAAACGCACCCAGTAACATGCGCAATACAAGCAGCAGCATGGCCGATGCGACAAGCATTTTTTCCTGGCCGGCGCGGGTCTACTACGAAGATACCGATGCCGGCGGGGTCATGTTTTATGCCAACTATCTGAAATTTTTTGAGCGCGCGCGTACCGAGTGGCTGCGTGCGATGGGCTATTCGCAACATGAACTGGTACAGAGTCGGGGCTTGATTTTTGTCGTCAAAAGCACCGCAGTAGACTATTTCGCGCCAGCGCGACTAGATAATGAACTAAAGCTGACTGTAGCCATCAAAGAGCTCCGTAATGCTTCAATGAGCTTTGTTCAGGAAGCTTGGCACATACAAGACAGTAAAGACAGTGAATCGACTTTGCTCGCCCGTGGACAAATCACCATCGTCTGCGTCAATGCAGCCAGTTTCCGTCCACAAGCCATACCTACCGATATGATTGCATGCATCAAGCAGTGTCCAGAGCAGTAAATTACACCAGGTCAACAACCAATCAACAATATCGAACGTCATCTGATCAGCCCAAAGCACTCTGATACATGCTGTTGCAACTTCTTTACAAGCGCGCTTAGGGCGCTTGAAAATATTTGCACGTACAATGACGCCTTCCAGACTGAATCTCCCCTCCCCTCATGACTGTCACTCAAGATCTTTCCTTTTTTGCGCTGATCAGCAACGCATCCCTTATTGCTCAGTTCGTCATGGCGCTGCTGATGTTGGCATCGGTTTTCAGCTGGACATATATTTTCCGCAAGCTTTTTACGATTCGCAGCGCCCGCATCCAGACTGAAGAGTTTGAGCGCTCGTTCTGGTCCGGCGGCAACTTGATCGCGTTGTACCAGGACACCCTGTCCAACCGCCGCAAGGGTGGTGGTCACGGCGGCGCGCTGGAACGTATTTTTCAGGCTGGCATGGGTGAGTTCAACAAGGCCAAGACACAGGTCGGCAAAGGTGCGCCAATCAATCCGGCCGGTTTGCTCGATGGTGCTCGTCGCGCCATGCGTGCCGCTTATCAACGAGAAATGGACGCACTTGAATCGCATCTGGCCTTCCTGGCTTCAGTGGGTTCGGTGTCACCCTATGTCGGTTTGTTCGGCACCGTCTGGGGCATCATGAATGCCTTCCGCGGCTTGGCCAATGTGCAACAGGCAACGCTGGCGGCAGTAGCGCCCGGGATTGCCGAGGCGCTCATCGCTACGGCCATCGGCCTGTTTGCTGCAATCCCTGCGGTCGTCGCGTTCAACCGTTTCTCGCATGACATCGATCGCCTGGCGATCCGTTTTGAGAGTTTCATCGAGGAATTTTCCAACATCTTGCAACGTCAGGCGCGTTAATGACCGGTCCGTCCATGCGCGGGGGACGCACCCGCAAATTAAAGTCGGAAATCAATGTCGTTCCTTACATCGACGTGATGCTGGTGTTGCTGATCATCTTCATGGTCGCCTCACCGGTCAATGATCCTAGCGTCATCAATCTGCCGACGGCCGGCAAGTCGGCACTGCCGCCGACCGAATACATTGAAATTGCACTTAAACCGGATGCCCGTGCCACCCTCAAGATCAGCGGCCCCAAGCATGGCGAGACGCAAGTCGCCAGCAGCCGAAGTGATTTGACCAAACGACTGGAAGCCCTGCATAGCGACAGCCCTGAGCTACCTGTGATGATTTCTGCGGACAGAGACATCAAGTACGACGAAGTCATTCAAGTCATTGCCGAAGCCAAAAAGCTGGGCATCACGCGCGTGGGACTGGCGACCAAGTAATATGAGCGGATCTTCTCCTTACCAAGTACCACCACAACCGGGCCGCTGGCGTGCCATCACCTTGGCTGTCATCGTGCATCTGGCGCTCGTTGCCTTCTTGTGGATAGGTATTCACTGGCAGAACAAACCACCGCTGGTAGTCGAAGCGGAAATCTGGGATCCGCAAATCAAGGAAGCTGCGCCATTACCGCCACCAGATCCGCAACCCGAACTGCCGGAGCCGACGCCGCAGCCAGTGCCACAACCCGAACCAGAAACGCCAGCGCCACCAAAAGTAGAAGAGACGCCGGTGGTGAAGCCTGACATTGCGCTCGAAAAAGAGAAAGAAAAGAAGCGCAAAGAAGAAGAAAAACAAGCTAAATTGGCACTTGAGAAGCAACGCAAGCTTGAGCAAGACAAGCAAGCCAAGCTGGACCTTGAAAAGCAAGCCAAAGCCGACCGCCTGAAGAAAGAAAAGCAAGACGCCGACAAGAAACTCGCGCAGCAAAAAGAAGAGGCCGATGCTCAGAAGAAAAAGGAACTCGATAAACTTGCTGCCGAAAAGCAACAAAAGCAACAAGCTGCTGATAATAAGGCCGCCGACTTGCGCCGCCAGGAAGAAACCAAGCGTTTGCTGAGTCAGGCCTCCAGTAGCAGCGGCGGTGCAGGTGATGCGGCCAAATCACAGGGGCCGCGCGGCAATCCTGATTATGCGCAAAAACTTATTGCCCTGATCGTCAGAAATACCGCCTTTGCGGTTCCACCCGACTTGGCAGGAAACCCGCCAGTAGAATATGCTGTAGACCTGTTCCCCGATGGTTCAGTACGTAGCATTCGTCTGTCCAAGCCTTCCGGGGTGCCTGGCTTTGACGAGGCGGTACTGCGTGCCATCAACAAATCGCAACCATTCCCTCCCGACAAGGATGGCAAGATTCCGAACAGTATTTTCATCAGTCACACACCGAAGAAAGTCAGCAACTAATGATCAGCACGACACGTAACCTGACCATCCTTGCGCTAGCCACAATGGGGCTGGCATTCTCCTCAGCATCGCACGCGCAACTGCGGCTTGATATTTCCGGTGTCGGCGCTTCCCAGATTCCGGTCGCCATCGCTGCGTTTCCAGGCGAAGAAGCCGCGCCCCAGCGCATCACTTCGGTCGTCAAGGACGACCTGGCACGCAGCGGCGTATTCAAATTGATCGACAACGACGATGCCTTGTCGGATTCGGCCGTCGTCAATTACGGCCAGTGGAAAAACCGTGGTGCCGATGCGCTCGCCATCGGCGGTGTGCAACGTCTTGCCGATGGTCGTTTCGATGTACGCTATCGCCTGTTCGACACGATCAAATCCAGTCAATTGTCGGCCTTGTCCTTCGGCAGTCAGCCGCAGTTGATCCGCCAGACGGCACACAAGATCGCTGATGACATTTATCAAAAACTGACCGGCATCCCCGGCATCTTCTCCACCCGTATTGCCTACATCAGCCGTTCCGGCAGAGAGTATCGCCTGGAAATCGCCGATGCCGACGGCGATGGCGTACAAGTCGCGCTGCGCTCTAGCGAGCCTATCATTTCTCCGGTCTGGTCTCCGGATGGCAGCAAACTGGCCTACGTTTCCTTCGAAGCGAAAAAGCCGGTCATCTTTACGCAAAATCTGATCACCAGAGAACGTAAGCTGGTGGCCAACTTCAAGGGCAGTAACTCGGCACCGGCGTGGTCACCCGACGGCACGCATCTGGCAGTGGCACTCACCCGTGACGGTTTGACCCAGATCTACATGATCAATGCCGATGGCAACGGCGTACGTCGCGTGACAAGCAGCGCCGGCATCGATACCGAACCGCGTTTTTCGCCAGATGGCAATACCATCTACTTCACTAGCGACCGCAGCGGCGGGCCGCAAATCTACAAAGTCGGCATCAATGGCGGCGAGCCTCAACGCGTCACCTTCAACGGTAGCTACAACATCAGCCCGCGCATTTCTCCTGACGGCAGCTTGCTGGCATTTATCTCCCGCCGCGAAGGAAAATTCCAGTTATATACACTGGATCTGACTAACGGTCAGGAACTACGTCTGTCAGATACCGCCAAGGATGAATCGCCAAGCTTTGCGCCGAACGGAAAATACATCATCTACGCAACGGAATCGGCTCGCCGCGCCGCACTGGCGGTGGTATCCACAGACGGTCGCATCAAACAAAGCTTGTTCATTCAGACTGGCGATGCAAGAGAGCCAGCCTGGGGGCCATTCATCAAATAATTGTTATTTATCTTCATTCACGACTAGGAGTTTCAGATGCGCACATTGAGTTCTTTTGCAATCGTTCTTTCGGCGGCCATGCTACTGGCAGCCTGCTCGTCCACCAAGCTGGACGACAAGAACGCCCCGGTAGAAAATCACGCCATGGGTACCAACACTGGCGCGGATGCCAATGCCGTCGCCAACAACGACGCCAATGCCGATCCACTCAACGATCCACAAAGCATTCTGTCCAAGCGCAGTATCTACTTTGACTATGACAGCTATTCCATCAAGGAAGAATTCCGCTCCGTGGTTGAAGCCCATGCCAAGTACCTGAATGCGCACAAGGATCGCAAGATCATCATCCAAGGCAATACCGATGATCGCGGCGGCACTGAGTACAACCTGGCGCTGGGCCAAAAGCGTGCAGAAGCTGTGCGCAAGGCACTGGTCTTGCTGGGCGTGTCGGATGAACAAGTTGAGGCAGTTTCCTTCGGCAAGGAAAAACCAAAAGCATTGGGCAGCGACGAAACAGCATGGACTGAAAATCGCCGTGCCGACATCGCTTACCAATAAGACCTAAATCATGCGCACTTCTTTGAAAACTGCGCTGAAATCGGTATCCGCAGCGGCCTTTCTGGCTGCTGCGGCAAGTTTGCCGATCACAGCACATGCCGGCCTGTTCAGTGACGACGAGGCCCGCAAAGCAATTCTCGACCTTCGCAGCCAAGTTGATGCCCTGCAGAAGGATGTCGCCAACAAATCGGACAAGAACAGTGCCTTAAGCCTATCCGATCAAAATGACCAATTGCGCCAGGAACTGGCCCGGCTGCGCGGCCAGATCGAAGTCTTGACCAATGAGCTGTCCAATACACAACAGCGCCAGAAAGATTTTTATGTCGATCTGGATACACGCCTGGCCAAACTAGAACCGCAAAAGGTGAATGTCGACGGCAAGGAAGTTAGTGTCGATGTCACTGAACAGAAAACCTACGATGCTGCCCTGAATATCTTTAAAAGCGGCGATTACAAGGATGCAGGAACGGCCTTCGGCGATTTTCTGAAACGCTATCCGCAATCCGGATATGCGCCTTCGGCACAATATTGGCTAGGAAATTCTCTGTACCTGCAACGGGATTTCAAGGGCGCGATTGCGGCACTGCAGACCGTCATCAAAAACTATCCCGACAATCCGAAGGTAGCCGATGCCCTGCTCAACATCGCCAGTTGCAATACCGAACTGAAAGACAAAGTCGCTGCGCGAAAAGCATTGGAAACCCTGATTGCCAAATATCCGGATAGCCCGGCGGCGCAGACGGGCAAGGAAAGATTGGCTGCATTAAAATAATTGAATGACGAGTTTGACACGATGGGCCGATAGTGAATATAATAGCGGTCTTTCGGGTCGTTAGCTCAGTTGGTAGAGCAGCGGACTTTTAATCCGTTGGTCGCAGGTTCGAGTCCCGCACGGCCTACCAGAAATTCAGCAGCAAATCAGTAATAGATGAAAAGGGTTCCAAGCAATTGGAGCCCTTTTTGTTTTTCTCGTCACAAAAAGCGCCACCCGTACGCATTACTCGGCCCTCGCCGGCAGTCTCGCTCTGCATAGCGCAAACGCGGCTAAGTAACCTGGCGCCACGCCAGTTACACTGGACGCATGAAACGTGACAATGCCGACAAAAATTATCGCACCCGTATCGCACGCGTAGTTGCTGCGATCGTTGCCGACCCAATGGCCAGTCATAGCCTGGAAGAGCTCGCTGACATTGCACATTTTTCACCATTCCATTTTCATCGCCTCTATCGCAGCCTAGTCGGTGAAACCGTGGGCGATACCATACGCCGCTTGCGCCTGGCACAGGCGGCGGTGTTGTTGGGCGAGAATCGCTGCAGCGTCACCGACATCGCCTTGACCTGCGGCTATGAAAGTCCACAAGCCTTTACCCGTGCTTTTCGCCAGTACAGTGGTAATTCGCCGCGCGAGTTTCAGAAAAAAATCGATCAGATCGGCGACCATCGTTGCGCTCCAGATGGCGAGCAGAGCCCTTTATCTTCTCGCGTGCAACTGTTGCACAAAGAAGCTATCCGAGTACAAGCACTACCGCATCACGGACCAGCAGCAACGATTCCTCACACGCATCGCCGCCTGCGGCAACTGGTCCATGATCGTCCCATCGAACAATGGTATGGCATCTGCTATGGCGATTCCGACCCCGGTGGCGATTACACTTATTTTGCTGCCGCAAGTTTGTCCGAAGATATGCCGGTCAGTGACGAGCTTGTCTTCGTCGATATTGCCGCCGGATGGTATGCCGCCTACACCTTGCTGGGGCCGTATGCACAAATCAACGCGACCATTACCGCGCTCTATTGTCTGTGGCTTCCCGCTAGCGGTTATGAGCCGGACGATCGCCCGCTACTGGAGCTCTATCGCAACAACCCGAAGGCGGTCGCGCCGGATGCACTACATACGGATTTGTTGATCCCGATTCGCCCCATTTTTTCAGAAAAGTGAGTATGTCTATACCATCCCTTTATGCTCTACGCATATTCGTGAGAAGCTTGCTGCGTGTGTTGGCGGCAGCGCCAATGCTGGCCATTTTGTTATTCAGTGGCGGCGCGCATGCTGTCGGCTTTCAGCATCTGATTGTTCCCGATCCGGATGGCCCGCCACTGGAAGTGGGTATCTGGTACCCAAGTTCGGCCACAGCAACACCGTCAAGCATTAGAACTGTCACGCAAATGGTGGCGCCAGATGCTCCCATTGATGGCAAATCACTACCGCTCATCCTTATTTCGCACGGTACCGGCGGCTCTTATCTTAGTCACTACGATACCGCGCAAGCCTTGGCCAATGCCGGCTTTATCGTTGCAACGGTAACGCATACCGGTGACAACTATGCCGACATGAGTCGCAGTTTTCTCATTATGGAACGTGCTCGGCATATCACGCGCATGTTGGATTATTTACTGTCAACATGGAACGGACGCGAGCAAATTGATGCGAAGAGAATCGGTATGTTCGGCTTTTCTGCGGGTGGCTTTACAACATTGATCAATATCGGTGGCCAGCCCGACATGGCAAGCATCGCGCCCTTCTGCCAAATCCATACCGGCGACTTTGCCTGCCAGCTGATTGTTCGCCAGAGCGCGGCGCCTGTGCAGCCATTGCCTGGCCATGACGGCGGCAAGGATGAGCGCATCAAGGCCGCGGTGATAGCCGCACCGGCATTGGGCTTTACTTTTACTGCCGCGGCATTAAAGGATGTGCAGATGCCAATTCAGTTATGGCGCGCGGCAAACGACAAGGTATTACCCCAGCCCTGGTACGCAGAAGCCGTGCGTGGCGCCCTACCTCGGCCGCCTGAATACCATGTCGTGGAAAATGCTGGTCACTTTGATTTTCTCGCTCCCTGCAATGCGTTTCTGGCAGAAAAGGCTCCAGAAATCTGCTCCAGCGCGCCCGGATTCGACCGCAGTGCATTCCATTCCGTGTTCAACCAGGAGCTTGTCAGGTTTTTCCAACAGTCACTCCCCATTCAATGAATAACGCCAATGATGCGTGATGCATGAAGGTGATACATGAAGCATCTATGCGACGAGGCCACCGCCTCGTCGACAAGCAATAATTCATTCATCCAACAGGAAGTTTTTTTGCGTCGCAATCAACGCATCTTGTGCGCCGGTCATTTCATCTTTGAGATCGCAGCCCGAGAATTGTCGTCGACGTGATTCGGATAGCAGGTAATACAACTTGTTGGCGGCGTCTTCATAGTTCAACCCGGCAGGTCGCACATTGGAGATGCAATTGCGGCTGGCATCGGTCAACCCGATGCGCGGCATCCAGGTGAGATACAAGCCCATGCTATCCGGTGAACTTAGTCCCGGGCGTTCGCCAATGAGTACCACAACCGCCCGGGCCCCAACTAGTTCGGCGACTTCATCACCAACGGCAACGCGCCCTTGCTGAACCACGCATAGCGGTGCCACGCGCCACTCCTGAGCAGCCATTCGACGTTGCAGAGCACTCAAGAAAGGCACTGCGTTCTGCTCAATGGCCAATGCCGACAGGCCGTCAACCATGACAAAGGCCAGATCATAGGGGCGTGCAGAGGATGAATCCGTGACTGGGTTCGATGCTTGCAACACTTGCTGCGATGCTTGGTCGAGCCGACGTCCCAGATCCGGGCGCTGCAGATAGACCTTGCGATCGCTGGCGGCGCTGTGCAACACATGAGCGGATGCGCCTACCCCCTCCGTACGTAAGGACGAGGTCAACTGCTCCACATTCAAGGCAAAATGCACTGCATCGCGCGCCTTGGCATGCGCGAGCTGAAACGCCAGTTGTGCTGTCGTCGGCAAACTCACTCCTGCGCGCCCGAGCGCGATACGCGCATCGGTGAACTGGCGCAACGCTTCCCATGGATTGGCGATAACTGGCGATTTTTTATCGTTCATGGCGTCTTTGATCAATGCTGCTTAGGACAAGCGGCGCAGTGCCTGCTGAAAAGCCGGTGGCAACGCCGGGTGCAATCGAAACTGTGGCTCGCTGCTAAAGATCTGCATCTTCTGCAACCATGCCTCAAATTCCGGCGCCGGCCTTAAGCCGAGTACCCTGCGTGCATACAGTGCATCGTGAAACGAGGTGGTTTGGTAGTTAAGCATGATGTCGTCCGAGCCGGGAATACCCATCACAAAAGTACAGCCTGCCACGCCCAGTAGCGTCAACAGTACATCCATATCATTTTGATCGGCTTCGGCATGGTTGGTATAGCAGACATCACAGCCCATCGGCAGGCCCAGCAGCTTGGCACAGAAGTGATCTTCCAGTCCGGCACGCATGATCTGCTTGCCGTCGAAGAGGTATTCCGGGCCGATGAAGCCGACCACGGTATTGACCAACAGCGGCTTGAACCGGCGCGCCACCGCATAAGCGCGCGCCTCACAAGTTTGCTGATCGATCCCATGATGTGCATTGGCTGAAAGCGCACTTCCCTGGCCGGTCTCGAAATACATGACATTGTCGCCAAGCGTGCCGCGCTGGAGCGACAGCGCCGCACTACGCGCTTCCCCTAGCAAATCCAGACTGATGCCAAAACTGCGGTTGGTCGCCTCGGTGCCGCCAATGGACTGAAACACCAGGTCCACCGGCGCGCCGCGCTCGATCGCCGCGATCGTGTTGGTGACATGCGTAAGTACACAAGACTGGGTCGGGATCTCGTATTGATTGATGATATCGTGCATCATCGTGACCAACTTGATGACTTGCGGCACGTTGTCAGTGGCTGGATTGATGCCCAATACTGCATCGCCGCTGCCGTAGAGCAGGCCGTCAAGAAGACTGGCGGCGATGCCGCTGGCATCATCGGTCGGATGGTTGGGCTGCAGTCGGGTCGACATCCGCCCCGGCAATCCGATAGTGTTGCGAAATGCCGTCACCACGCGGCACTTCTGCGCCACCAAAATCAAATCCTGGTTGCGCATGATTTTGGAAACAGCCGCGGCCATCTCTGGCGTAATTCCCGGTGCCAGGGCCTTCAGCGTTGCGCCATCGACATCGTCGCCCAACAACCAGTTGCGAAAGTCCCCCACGGTCAAATGACTGACCGGCGCGAAGGCCGCCGCGTCGTGACTATCGATGATCAGACGGGTGATCTCGTCGTCTTCATAAGGAATCAATGCTTCATTGAGAAAGGTGACAAGCGGCAGCTCCGCCAGCGCCATTTGCGCCGCCGCGCGCTGCTGCGCACTCTGCGCCGCAATCCCCGCGAGCATGTCGCCCGAGCGTTCCGGGGTGGCGCTTGCCATCAGATCTTTGAGGTCGCGAAAGCGGTAAGTCTGGCCGCCGACGGTGTGGGTGTATTTATGCGTTTGCACGATTGTCGTTTTAGAATCACATGGAACACGGCTTGCTCGTGCCGCTAGGACACCGACTGCGCCGCAACGATTGAAACTTCGACCAGATATTGCGCCCCCGCCAAGCGGGCTTCCACACATGCTCTCACTGGCACGCACCGCATCGGCAACCAGCTGTCCCATACAGTATTGAAAGCATCGTAGTTGGCGATGTCAGGCAACCAGATCATGGCCGACAACATCATCGTTTTATCACAACCGGCTTCGGCCAACAATGCTTCAATCTTGTCCAGCACCTGTTGCGTCTGTGCGGCAATGTCGACATCTGTATCATCAGCCACCTGGCCGGCCAGGTACACGCGACCATCGTGTATGACCAACTGACTCATGCGCGCACTGGTGTGTATGCGTTGTATATTTTTCATCATGCCATTCCTGTGGGAATTTACCCCCATACGTATTTTTTAATCGCCCGCCCCTGCTGTACGGGCGCATGTTGCCAGCATTTCCAGCGAGGGGCTTTGGGCAAGACCGGGACAAATCAATGTTGCGGCCGAATCAATACGTCTTCACTGGCACCGGCATTTCATTGCTGAAGCGATAGACGGTGACAGGGGAATTTTTCAAATCCCTGTTTTTGTCAAACTCATAGGTCCCAGCGATGCCGTGATAACTGACTGCCGCCATCGCCGGCGCAAATTTTGTCGGCTCAACCGAATTGGCACTTTTCATCGCCTCGGCAATGACCATCACGCCGTCATAAAAGGAAATCGAATACATCAAGGGTTTCTGGCTGAAGCGCTTTTCGTACTTCGCAGAAAAATCTTTCTCGCGCGCATTCTGATCCAGCACAATGCCGCCGACGGTACACAACACCTTCTCATCGATCACATCGCCGCCGAGTTTGCCCATCTCGGCATTACAAATGCCATCGCCGCCCATCAGATACACATCCAATCCCAACTGCTTCATCTGGCGCTTCATGCCAGAGCCTTGGTTGTACATACCTCCATAGAAAATGCCGTCGGGCTTCTTGTTCTTGATGGCGGTAATGATGGCGTTGAAATCGGTGGCCTTGTCATTGGTGTAATCGCATCCGACGATTTCAATGCCATTGGCTTTTGCGGTCTTCATAAACTCCTCCGCGACACCGACGCCATAAGCCGTGCGATCATCAATCACCGCGACGCGTTTGAGCGCAATTTCTTTGGCTGCATAAGTACCCATCGTGCCGCCCAAGGCATTGTCGGTTGGCGTCACCCGGAATACGTAGGGATAGCCCTGGGTGGTTATTTTGGGATTGGAGGCAATCACGGCCAACACCACTTGCGCATCGTTATAGACTTCGATGCAGGCATGGCAACACCCGAGTTGTAAGGGCCGACTACTGCTTTGACACCGGCATCCACCAGCTTCTGAGCAACTTGCACGCCAACCTTGGGATCGGCTTGATCATCTTCGCTGAGTAGTCACAGATCAATAGCGATCCTGCCTGCATGTTCATCTGGCTGATGCTACCCGCGCCCTGGCGCGCCGACGATTTTGCAGCCAACGCACAGGCCCGCGGCGTCAGCGTGATGCCGGCTTCGGCATTTGCCGTTGGACGCGCCGAGAGCGAACACGGCGTGCGCATCAATCTTTCCAGTGCAGCATCGCGAGAAGACTTAGTCGTGGCGCTGAAGATACTTGCGCAGACCCTCAATGATCGTCCCCGGGCACTCTACGGCAACGCATGACAAGCGTGCGTCTTAGAAAATATGACCTGCATCTGCCAAACATCGAGCTGATGCTCTGCTTCTGTGCTGGATACCACTAATGATGATACCCCCTCCACCGTGCACGACCGACTAGCGCCGTTCGTAACAGATGCGGCGATCATCTCACGCCCATTCATCGACAGACTCGCATCAAGTCAAAGCCGCCAATCCACACCGCCGAACTTCATATCACATAGAATCTCAGGGCAAAAAAAACGCCAACCCAAGGGGCTGGCGGAAAATCCAATTCAGGAGAGGAATCAGAGGAGATGCAGCCACTATATGGCGCACTCCGATCCTGGACCAGTGCTCTTACACATTGACACACATCACACCGACCACTTACAGGTCGCAAAACCGGCCGTAAATATCCATCTCCAAACAACTGTAAAAAAGAATAACCAGCCTTGCTATTTCGGTCGGCATCAACAATAATAAATGAGAACAGTTCCTATTTGAAAGAACGGGACATTTGCTCGCCTGTACCTACTAAACCGTCTACAGCAGCACTGCCACAATGCCAATCGCTCTGGGCACGAAGCCGCGAAAACATGACTGCGGGTGGAATAGTTAAATCATTGAAGATAGCGCGGAACTGCTGACGCAAATCACTGCCACAGTGAGTGACTAACCGCTGCCCCAACCAAGAAGGAATACATCATGATACGTCTGCGCTCTTTTGACGATCAACAACTGCCTAGTCTGACCGATGTACAACGCATCGCACTACATCCTCATGCCACCCGCCTACAATCCGAATTTGCGCCACTTCTGCAGCGCTTGGCAGCACTCGGCAACTTAACCGAAGTCACCCGCAATGCCTCGGCGCTGCTACAGAAGGACAATGTCAGTGGCGCACTCTATGTACAGAACGAAATCGAATTTGCGCCGGCCGAGGCCATGCACATGCGTATCTTTTACCCGCAATGGGAACACGGTTATGCGTTGGAAGAAATCGATAGCGTCAGCGATATGTATGAACGCAGTTTGCAGTTCTTTGATCGCCACGGCAGCATGATGCATAAGATCGTGTTGTGCAATGGCAGCGATCGAGACGCATTCAAGCAACTGGTTCGTGAGCATGCTGCCGACGAACAATTGACTCCGACGCAATTGCTGGCCATGCCGGAGGCCAGCGCGCCAGGGATGCCACAGATTGACGTTGACGCACTGCGCGCGGAATGGGCACGACCGCATAATCACAATGACTTTCTGCAGCGGCAGGAAATATTTGATCAACAACGTCTACGCAAGCTGCGCTTGGCTGGCAAAGCATTTGCCTATCAAGTTGCCAATGATTCGGCACGCATCATTTTGCAACGCATGACTGAATTCGGTACTGCAATTCTGGCTCAGGTGGGTAACGCAGGAGTCGTACAAGCCTATTACGGAAAGATCAAAAAGATCGGCAGCAAGAATTCACGTCTGAAGATCATGAATGGAGGCTTTCGCATGCTGTTACGGGAAGATCACATTGACTCGATCTGGGTTGCCAAAAAGCCAACTACAGATGGCATCATCACGTCACTGGAACTGTTCAATCGACAGGGGATGCACATCGCCAGCTTCCTCAGCAAAAAAGACAATGGCCAGCCCGAGCCGCGCGAATGGCGTGACTCCATCATGCATTTGGCACCGATTTTTGGAACCTGAAATATCTCAACAACTTTCATTCTTATGGAAGCAGGCCAAGCGATGGAACAACTACAATAGGGATTGATCAATTTCTGGTAATCCATCATGAGTGAACGCCTTCTGGTCATCCTGGCCGCCATCAATATGTTCATCGCGGTCGCCGCCGGTGCATTCGGCGCTCACGGGTTGAAGCAAACGCTCGACGCTGAGATGCTGGCCGTCTGGCATACGGCAGTGACATATCAAATGGTGCACGCGCTCGGCATGTTTGCCGTCGCCTTGCTTATCCCCAAATTTGGCCCGGTATTGCTGGGTTGGGCTGGTAGCGCGATGTTCATCGGCATCCTGATTTTCAGCGGCAGCCTGTATATATTGGCACTGAGCGGCATCCGCATCCTCGGTGCGATCACGCCGATCGGCGGCGTGGCCTTTTTGATCAGTTGGGTGCTGATCGCTTGGGCCGCCTACAAAGGACCCACACCAACGCCGTAAAATTACCACCGGTATTGCTTGCCAAGCATTTCCCTAATGACAGGCAACTACCGTCATGCGGCAGCTCCGCTTAATGCAACCTTGACCAAATCATCAATTTGCGTCGTGATGTTCGATAGCACGCCGGCCACCACCGCAAACTCCTTACCCGACTGTCCGGCGCGCGCAGCCACGATGCGCGCATTGAATGCAACCATCTTGGCTTGTCTGGCGATCGTCTCGATGTCGGTCATGATGCCGCGTAATTGCTTTTTCATCAGTAGCGCATGGCGCTTGGATTGCTCCTCGTAGACCGCGGTGATCTGGTTAAGCACTCCCAGCATTGGCGTCGTCATGCCAACCAATTCTGCCAACAAGGCAGGCCCTTCCAGGGGACTGTGTTCGATCGCAGTGAGCGCGCGCTCGGCCAGATTGATGAAGTTGACAATCTGCGCATCACCGCCCAGCTTGCCGAAATAAGCCTCGTGCAATTCATCGCAAAAAATGCCCGGTACGACATCCGAGCCCTTGATCAGCACCTCATGGGCATGACGGAACAAGCCCAGAGCTTCACGTGCAATGACTGCCGCATTATCTTGCCCCTGCGCCGCCAGAACCGCGTAAAGCACCAGACGCTGAGAAGTAAAGCGACGACGCCCCGAGAGATTGATCAAGGCGCCGAACACCTCTCCCGAAAGCGGCTGCACATCTCCTCCGCTCGTAAATTTACGCAGATGGCCGGACTGCTCCGGCGTGACTTTTCTGATCATTGGTATGTTTGCTCTTCCCATATCCTGTTTAGACCACACTCAGGCGGCCTCCTTGGCCGGATGAGCATGTTTGCGGTACAGAAACTCCAACACCGAGGTGCGATACTGCGAATACAAAGCGTCCTGCGCCAACGCCACCCGCTCACGCGGACGTGCCAGTTTGACTTCCAGAATGTCGCCAATCGTGGCGGCCGGTCCGTTGGTCATCATCACGATGCGGTCAGACAACAACACCGCCTCGTCAACATCATGGGTCACCATCACCACGGTCGATTCGGTCTTGGTGACGATCTTCAGTAACTCATCCTGCAAATGTGCCCGCGTCAGCGCGTCAAGTGCACCGAACGGCTCATCCAGCAGCAACACCTTCGGCTCCATCGCCAATGCCCGGGCAATCCCGACACGTTGCTTCATGCCGCCAGAAATTTCATGCGGCCGTTTCCCCTCTGCAGCCGTCAGACCAACCAGTGCCAGCGCAGCACGCGTGCGCTCGCGTAACTGTGTGCGTGAATCGGTCGCGCTGAACACCCGCTCAACGCCGAGGAAAATATTTTCGTAGCATGTCAGCCATGGCAGCAGCGAGTGGTTCTGAAACACCACGGCCCGTTCCGGTGACGGCCCGGCAATTTCACGATTGGCACACAACAGCACACCCTCACTGGGTTTCAATAATCCCGCAATCAGATTGAGCAAAGTCGATTTGCCGCAACCAGAATGACCGATCAAGGTGATGAACTCCCCCTGCAGCACGTTCAGCGTAATATCACGCAGTGCATGAAAGCTCCCCCTCTTGGTCTCAAAGACCATTTCGACCGCATTGATGTCAATAAACTTGTTCTGTATGTCCATGGCAATCCCCATCCCGGTTCACTTGCGTCGATTTCTTCAATGACTGACCTGTTCGTAGGTGAAAGCCTTGGCCAGCCATACCAACAACTGCTCAAGGATCAACCCGACCACGCCAATGACGACAATGGCGATAATGATATGCGGCACATTCAGGTTGTTCCACTCATCCCAGACCCAGAAACCGATGCCGACACCACCGGTCAACATTTCTGCCGCAACAATTACCAGCCAGGCGGTGCCGATGGATAAACGTACACCGGTAAGCATGTAAGGCAGCACGGACGGAAACAATATCTTGGTTAGGATTTTCCATTCGGACAAATTCAGCACCCGCGCCACGTTCATATAGTCCTGCGGAACACGTTGCACCCCCACGGCGGTATTAATGACCATCGGCCAGATCGAACAGATGAAAATCGACCAGATCGCCGCCGGGTTAGCCGACTTGAATACCAACAGTCCGATCGGCAACCAAGCCAGCGGCGAGACGGGCTTAAGCAAGCTGATAATGGGGCCAAACATGCCTGACAAAAACCGTACGCGGCCAATCAAAAAACCCAAGGGAATACCGACCAGCGCTGCCAGACCAAAGCCGATGCCGACACGCTGCAAGGATGCCAGCACATTCCAACCGATGCCTTGGTCATTTGGGCCGGTGCGATAAAACGGATCCGAAAATAACTTGATTGCTTCCAGCAAGGTCACCAACGGCGTCGGAAAGTTGCTGTTCTTGACGGCGATGATCTGCCACACCAGCACCAGAAAAGCGATGCCCGTCAACGGTGGCAGCACAGCCATCACCATGCTTGCATAGACGGCCTTGTTCTTTCCTGGCTGCGACTTTTCTACTGGCAAAGTACCTACCGGCGCGGCACTTGCCGCGGGCTCGTCGTTGCTCGTTGCTTCGATGACGATGCTCATATCAACTCCCTCAATCGGTGCTCATTAAACAGCGCATGCGGTCAGGCGTGAATTTTGAAGGATGCCGCATAGGCCTTGGGATTTTTGCCATCCCAGACCGTACCGTCCATCAGCTTGGAGCTGCGCATCGGCTCTTTTGGAATAGCCGTCTTGGTGAGTGTCGCAGCGTCCTTGTACAAGTCGATCTGATTGACCGCTTTGGCCACGCCCAAGTAATCCGGATCGTCCTTGAGCAAGCCCCAGCGTCGATGTTGCGTCATGAACCACATGCCGTCGGACAGATACGGAAAATTAACCGCACCGTCGTTGTAGAACTTCATGTAATTCGGATCATCCCAGGTCTTGCCCAAACCATTCTGGTAACGCCCCATGATGCGTTGATCGATGACGTCCTTGCTGGTATTGACATAGGATTTGTCGGCAATCACTTCGGCCATCTTGTTCTTGTTGACCAGCGAAGCATCGATCCATTTGCTGGCATCGAGAATGGCGGCAATCATGGCGCGACAGGTATTAGGATATTTCTTGACGAATTCCAGCGAGGTCCCGAGCACTTTTTCGGGATGATCTTTCCAGATGTCCTGTGTCGTGGTCGCCGTAATGCCAACGCCGTCCACAATGGCGCGATGGCCCCACGGTTCGCCGACACAAAAGCCATCCATATTGCCGACCCGCATGTTGGCCACCATCTGCGGCGGCGGTACGGTAATGACCTTGGCATCCTTGAATGGATTGATACCATTGGCGGCCAACCAGTAATACAACCACATGGCGTGCGTACCGGTCGGAAAGGTCTGCGCAAAGATATATTCACGCTTATCGGACTGCATCAACTTGGCCAAGGATGCGCCATCAACGGCACCTTTATCCGCCAGTTTTTTGGACAGGGTAATAGCCTGACCATTGTTATTCAAGCTCATCAACACGGCCATGTCTTTCTTCTGACCGCCAATACCCATCTGTACGCCATAGATCAAGCCATAGAGCACGTGCGCAGCATCCAGCTCACCATTGGTGAGCTTGTCGCGCACACCGGCCCAGGAGGCTTCCTTGCTGGGCACGATCTTGATGCCGTATTTCTTGTCAAAGCCAAGCACCGATGCCATCACCACCGACGCACAATCGGTCAGCGGGATGAAACCGATCCGGACCTCTTCCTTTTCTGGCTTGTCCGAGCCCGCTGCCCACGCCCCACTGGCGGCTAATCCCAACATGCTTCCTCCTGTTGCCAGCCCTGCGGCATGAATCAGTTGACGACGTTTGACATCCACCTGCTCAGCCGCATCATCTGCGACCCTATCCACCACATGTTTGGCTTGCTGCTCGTGGAGCTCCATGGCGATCCTTATCGGTTGCGAAAAATAAAAAAGGCGTCCCTTCAGCACGTGCCTGAGCCGTACTGAAAGACGCCTTTGTCTTGGGTAGCCCGACCGCCATTGGCCGAACCGTTCATTGCGCAATCGTTGCGCGATGAAGCGTATTCAGCAAAGACCATGCCAAGTACCACGGGAACACCGAAAATCGTATCTTGAATTGCGCCGACCTACTGCAGTAGCGCTACAAGGAAAATAGCGCGACATTATTGCGCCCCGGAAAAAACTGGGCGAGAGTAATGTGGCCATGCACTGCCCTTGTGCGCCGCACCAAAGAATGGCGTGCATCAACCAGAAATCAGCCGAGCAGATCCTCCACGTCCAGCAGGCGCTGGGCAATCTCGGAGAGTTTAAGATTTTTATTCATCGCCATGCTGCGCAGCTTCTGGTAAGCCTCGTCCTCGGACATTTTATGCCGCGCCATCAGCACGCCCTTGGCGCGCTCAACCAGCTTGCGTTCGGCCAGCTTATTTTTGGTGTCAGATAATTCGGCGAACAGCTTCTGCTCTTGTCGAAAGCGCGCCAAGGCCACGTCCAGAACCGGCTTGATACGTTCGGCCTGCAAGCCCGCCACAATGTAGGCAGTGACACCAGCTTGCATGGCCAGCTCCATGACGCGGGTATCGTCATCTTCGGTAAACATGACGATCGGTCTACGCTCATCACGGGTGGCAATCACGATATGCTCAAGCACGTCGCGTGCATCCGACTCGGCATCGATGATGATCATATCGGGTTGCAGTTGCGCAATGCGCTCCGGCAGATACAAGTCTGCCGGCAGCGAGGCGATGATGTTGTAACCAGCCTCCAGCAAACCGATGCGCAAGGCTTTGCCTCGCTCAGCCTGCTCCTGCAGCGTGCTATCGGTATCATCGGCATGGTCAATGATAGTGTTGACGACGACGATGCGTAAATTGCGCATGTCTGGTTCCAATCTTCGCCGGGACATCGTAGATCGCTTCTTGAATTGGTTGTAATGCCGATTGGCGACTCCTGCCTTAAGCTCCAGGACCAGCCGCCAGGCGCTGCTCGCGTTGTCTGCATCTCTGCATCGCTGGCCGCAGATGACAGGGATACAGCCGTGCGAATCCTAGCCGATTTACAAAGACCGTGCAATTTATATCACTTCATGATGCAGTTGAACGATGATTAGCAGCACCTGCACTCTATCGCAAGCAACAAACAAGCCATCCACAAACGCGCTGGCTCCCCATCAACGTCAGTCAAACAGGATATGATGGACGGCGATGCCTCACCCAATCAAGATGTCATTATCATATCAATTCAACGGGAGCACATCACGATGAGAACAACTCGCCAATCACGTCTTTTGCTGCAGACTTTGCTCATTACAGGTCTAGCGATGGCAGCATCGATGTTGCCAGGGAGGGTTTGGGCGGCCGAAGAAGACGTGTCTCAGAACGATCCGCCGCGCTGGTATCAGCTCGACGACACGCCCGTACTGCATTATCGCAATCTACTCAAGGAAGCGAGCGCGGCCTATGGCCAAGCACTGCAGGAATGCAAAATACTCACAGATGCTGCAATGACAAACTGCCGCAAGGACGCGCATCAACATTATCAAGACGATAAGGCGCGCGCCAAACGCATCTTCAAGCTACTCAAGAATAAGTAGAAACACCAAGTCCACCCGAGCTGCGCGGCCGATACTTGGTCTGAGCCGATTGAGGCCTGCTCACCTCAATCCGCTCAGCGTGAGCCGAACAGTGCCTGATCAGCCCTCACCCAGATAAGCCGCCTTCACGCGCGGATCATCAAGCATATCCTTAGCCAGACCATTCATGGTGATCAGACCCGATTCCATCACATAGCCACGATGGGCTGCCTGCAGCGCCAATTTAGCATTTTGCTCCACCAGCAGGATCGTGATGCCCTGCGCCGACACGGTACGAATCACCTCAAAGATCTTTTCCACCATGATCGGCGACAAGCCCATCGACGGCTCATCGAGCAGCAACAGCTTGGGATGGCTCATCAAGGCACGCGCCATCGCCAGCATCTGCTGCTCACCGCCCGACAAGGTGCCGGCCATCTGTGCGGCCCGTTCCTTCAAGCGCGGAAACACCGTGAACCAGTGGTCAATGTCGGCCGCGATCTGTTGCTTGTCGTCGCTGGTGTAGGCGCCCATGAGCAGGTTTTCCTGGATGCTCATGCGCGTGAAGACACCACGTCCTTCCGGTACCATCGCCAGCTTTTGTTCGACCAGATTGAACGAACTTTGTCCCTTCAAGGCTTGGCCCAGGTAGCTGATCTGGCCGCTCACCTTGCATTGTGGCAAGGTGCCGGTGACCGCTTTCAAGGTGGTGGTCTTGCCGGCGCCATTAGCACCGATCAGGGTCACCAGTTCACCTTCGTTGACTTCCAGGCTCACGCCCTTGACCGCTTTAATGCCGCCGTAGGCAACATTGAGGTCTTCAATTTTAAGAATGTTTGTGGTCATTGTCTTTGTCCTGACTGCTTAGTGTGACGCGCCCAGATAGGCCTCAATCACCGCGGGATTTTTCTGGATGTCAGCCGGTACGCCTTCGGCAATCGGTTTGCCGTAGTCCAGTACCGTGAGCCGGTCACATAGACCCATCATGAGTTTGACGTCATGTTCAATCAACAGCACCGTCTTGCCTTCGGCTTGGATCTTCACCAGCAGCTCGCGCAGACCCAGCTTTTCGGTGGCGTTCATGCCAGCCGCCGGTTCGTCCAGTGCCAGCAGTTGCGGTTCGGTCGCCAGCGCGCGGGCAATCTCGAGCCGCCGTTGGTCGCCGTAGGACAGGTGCCGTGCCGTGCGTGAGGCAAACTTGCCGATACCCACGAAGTCGAGCAGCTTTTGTGATTTCTCTTTGATCTGCGCTTCTTCGTCACGCGCGGCCTTGTATCGAAATACCGCGCCAAACAGCGTTTGTTTGGTACGCACGTGGCAGCCGACCATCACGTTTTCGAGCACCGTCATGTCGCCAAACAGGCGGATGTTTTGGAAGGTGCGCGCAATCCCAGCCTTGGCCACCGCGTGCGGGGCCGAGGGCGAGTAGGGCTTGCCGGCCAGCTCGAAGCTGCCGGTGTCGGGTTGGTACAGACCGGTAATGACGTTGAAGAAGGTGGTCTTGCCAGCGCCGTTGGGGCCGATCAGGCCATAAATTTGGCCTTCGTCGATCTTCAGGCTCACACCCGAAAGGGCTTGCAGGCCGCCGAATCGTTTGCTCACGTCGGCGATGTTTAACAGGGTTTTGCTCATCATGGTTCCTCTGTAAGCGGGGGCTTAGACTTTGACGACATCGATCGGGTCGTCGCCGTGCGGGTGATCCGCTTCGGGACGATCTTCGTGTCGCGGCGAGGGCCACAGGCCTGCCGGGCGGGTCAGCATGATGACTACCATGGCCAGTCCGTACAGCAATTGACGCAGCACTTCGGCATCGATCCAGACTTTGCCGAATAGACTCATTTGCAGCGGCTCGACCACGTGCCGCAGTACTTCTGGCAAGGCGGCCAGGATCACGCCGCCGAGCACCACGCCGGGAATGTGGCCAATGCCGCCTAACACCACCATCGCCAGCACCGCGATCGATTCGGTCAGCGAGAACGATTCGGGCGAAACGAAACCTTGGAAGGAGGCGAACATGGCACCGGCCACGCCACCGAAGGAGGCGCCCATGGCAAACGCTAGCAGTTTGACGTTGCGCGTGTTGATGCCCATCGCTTTGGCGGCAATTTCATCTTCGCGAATCGCCACCCAGGCGCGGCCCAGGCGTGAGTCTTGTAGTCGTAGCGAGAAGAACACCACGGCGATGCACAGCAGCAGGAACAGGAAGTAGTAGGCATTCACCGAGGGCATGCTCAGCCCCAGGAACTTGACCATCGAGCCGGAGCCGGGTACCCCGCCTAGCGATACGCCCAGCACATGCACCGGGTCGATCAGGTTGATGCCTTGGGGGCCGTTGGTGATGTTGACCGGGGCATTCAGGTTGTTCATGAAGATGCGGATGATTTCACCGAAGCCGAGCGTGACGATGGCCAGGTAGTCACCGCGCAGCTTGAGCGTAGGAGCGCCCAGCACCGCACCGAACAGGCCGGCGATCGCCGCCGACAGCGGCACGATCACCCAGATCGGCAGGTGAATGCCGTGCTGGGTGATGTCGGGCCCGCTGAGCATGACCAGGAAGTGGCCTAGCGCCGGATAGGTGTCCACGAACGATTGCAGCACATCGGCGAACTGGGGCGAAGCCAGCAGGCCAGCGGTATAGGCGCCGATAGCGTAGAACGCGATGTAGCCCAAGTCGAGCAGGCCGGCGAAGCCGACCACGATGTTCAGACCCAGCGCGAGCATGATGTAGAGCAGCGCCATGTCCATGATACGGACCCAGGAGTTGCCGAATTGGCTGGCAACAAAGGGGAAGATGATCAGCAGTAGCAGTACGGCGACCAGACTGATCTTGGTCTGCTGCGGATTGCGTTTCTTGTCGAAGGTGAGGAAGGCCATTGGCGGTCTTTCTTTAATATCTGTTTAACTTAGGCGCGATCTGCGACGCGTTCACCCATGATGCCGGAGGGGCGTAGCGTGAGCACAATGATCAGCACGACGAAGGCGAAGATGTCCTGGTAGTTGCTGCCCAGGAAGTTGCCCGTCAAGTCGCCGATGTAGCCGGCGCCCAGACTTTCGATCAGGCCCAACAAGATGCCGCCGAGCATGGCGCCGTAGATGTTGCCGATACCACCGAGCACCGCTGCCGAGAAGGCTTTGAGGCCAGGCACGAAACCCATGGCAAATTGCGCCGAGGAGTAGTTGGCAGCCCACATGACCCCGGCAATCGCCGCCAGCGCAGCGCCAATGGCGAAGGTGACAACAATGACGCGGTTGGAGTCCACGCCCATGAGCCCGGCAATGCGCGGGTTCTCAGCGGTGGCCCGCATGGCGCGGCCCATCTTGGTTTTTTCAACAATGAGCACCAGTCCGACCATGGCAGCCAAGGCCAGCAACAGCAGCAGGATTTGCGTCGGCGAAATCAGCGCGCCGGCAATGTGCACCGGATCTGAAGGCATGATCTGCGGAAACGGTACCGGGCTGCGACCCCAGACCATCATGGAGATGGTCTGTAGCAGAATCGACACGCCAATGGCGGTGATCAGCGGTGCCAGGCGCGGCGCATTGCGCAGCGGACGGTAGGCGATGCGTTCAATGATCAGACTGACGATCACGCACACCGGAATCGCCCCGACGATGGCAATGATCAGCTTGACGATGCCCGGCAGTCCGGGCGCGACTGCCTGCAGGAACTTGATGATGCTTAGGCCTGCCATGGCGCCGATCATGAGCACGTCGCCATGCGCAAAATTGATCAGGTTTAACACCCCGTAGACCATCGTGTATCCCAACGCGATCAGCGCGTACATGCTGCCTAGCACTAATCCGTTGATGATTTGCTGGATAAATATGTCCATT
>Ga0302155_10000479_pt1 | contig 31982 bp, 31 predicted proteins | sample I_Bog_N3_1_FD_193508 | JGI IMG/M metagenome (GOLD analysis project Ga0302155, IMG submission 193508) | Peat permafrost microbial communities from Stordalen Mire near Abisko, Sweden - I_Bog_N3_1 | ecosystem: Environmental > Terrestrial > Soil > Wetlands > Peat | place: Sweden: Abisko, Stordalen...
GACTCATAATCCTTTGGTCCACGGTTCAAGTCCGTGTGGGCCCACCACCTCTGGAGGCCGCGTGTTACGCGGCCTTCGCATTTCTGGCAAAGCGCATTTTCCGGCTCTGAAAAGGGCCAAAAATCGCCTTCCGTCCAAGATTCGTCCAATCTCAAAATTTCACGCCATTTCAATCAAATGGTCGGTCATCTAGATGGGATGAGGACGATCCCTCGAGCAGAGCATCCACCACAGCCCGCGCCATTTCTACCGAGTGAAGCATGCCCCAGAACAGAGATCGCTCCACCGGATTCGTATGCAAGCTGATTTCATCACCGTTCAATTCGGCGGCTTCGAGCAATTTCGAGACGTAGATCAGCGCGTCCTGAGCATTGACGCCTGGCTGGATGGCAAAGATCGAGGGTTTGAGAGGGTCCGCGTGGTTGATGGTTTTGGATACGGTTAAAGAGAGGGTATCAAGCAAGCGGGCTGTATGAGGCAGAACCGATTTTACTGGACCGTTGGCGCCATCAACCATGCCGTGGAGAGCACTCCCTTCATCTGGCTTGGGATCTTTGGACGCAGGAGGCGGATCGGGGGTGATTTTCTTGACCACGAGTAAAACTCCTTCCGAATTACTTGGGGGAGTTCGCCAATTTTCTCTTGTCCAGTGAAAAGGTGGCGAACTGTACGCGGGTGGACAAACCGGGGGATTAGGACCCGGCACACACAAAGTGTCCCACGCACAGCCCGCCATAACGCAGGCACAACGATACCGCTCTCACGGCATTGTGCGATTAATCCTAAATAAACCACGGGTGTCCAGTCCGCATCGCTGATTTTGCAGCGATGGTTAAAATGTAGTTTCCGTACTTGGTTGGAGCAACTTGAAAAACGTGTGCAAATGTATGCTCCTCAAGGATCAGTCGAACACTCCCTCGATTTCGTCCAGCGTGGGCATTACCGCTGGCACCACGGAGAACTCACAATCCAAAGCGCCCAGGGCTCGCGCATAGGCGGCCATGCCCACTGACAGGTCACCCTTCTCGATGGCGATGACCTTCTGCCGTGTGATACCAGCCAAGGCAGCGAGCCTGGCTTGAGTCAGCCCACGGTTCAGACGGCGCAGCCGGAGATGCTCGCCGAGACGTGTTGCGATAAGGGCATAATCCATGTTCTGTATACGCGACAAATTATATTAAATGTAACGTATACCGAACCTGCCAAAAATCAAAGCGGGTATACCGCTCAGCCCAAGAACAGCCTGCAGGTGTTTCCCAGCTAGACGATGAACCGAATAAATCGCACGATCGGCTCACGCTCACGCGAAGTCTTCTATGACTGATCTATCTCACTGGATCTGGCAGTAGCCCGACTGACCTCATTTCACTTGGCAGGAAAAGGTCCTGACGCTGCAGCTGAGAAACTGATGGGCAAGCACGTAGGAAAACGACAAGGCCCAACGGCAAACTAGGCCTTGAACGTTACCCAGACCGCGCTAGTACCTAACTCAACCGGCAAAGTTATCGATCTTGACCTGGCCCTCGGGAAAGGTTGCGATGATCTCCAATTCACCACCCATGGCACGGATGTAATTGCGCAACGTGCTGATGTACATGTCCGTGCGCCGCTCCATCTTGGAAACGGCGGCTTGATTGATGTGTAATGCCTTGGCCAAGGCATCCTGACTTAGCTGTTGCGCCTGACGAAGCTCATGTAACGGCATTTCAGCACGCAGTTGTTGGTACATGGCATCGACACGCACGCGCGATTCAGGCGAGCGCCGCGCCACCAAATCGGCGAATTTCTTAGCCATTGTCAAAACCCTCTTTTCTCAAGGTATCCAGATGCTCGTCGTACAGGTGTTCGGCCTTGGGGATGTTTTATTCGTACCAGCGGTCCTGACCCGTCTTGTCGCCCCCCAATAGCAAAATGGCACAACGGCGCGGGTCGAATACGTACAACACGCGATAAGGCCTTCCCCCATGCTGTATTCGCAACTCGCGCAAATGCCCATAACGTGAGCCTTTGATGTGGCTGCTGTGAGGGAAGCCCAGGTGTGGACCGAGGTCGCCCAATAACATGACCGTCACCTCGACAGAATCTTGCTCGGATTCAGTCAAGCGATCCCACCAACACTCAAATTCATCGGTGTATTCAATTTCCCAGTTTGCGCTCAAAGTATGCCATCCAAGGAATATAACCCCCAAGGAATTTTTCATGGTTTTTGACCTGAGGCAATAGAGGCAAACAATGAGAAACAATAAGGCCAGAGCCGAGCCCCATCTTGACGTCCTCTCCCGGCTCCTCGTCGTGCGAGCGATCAGTCCGCCCTATTCATAGGGCGCTCCAACCTGCGCACCACTCGCACGAGCGCTTCGAATCCCGCCCATGCATCCGAATCTGTAACATGTGAGGTCTTCAACACCCTTCACCGGAGCCCGACCTTGTCCGACACCCGCCCTCCCGCGCTCGACGAAATCGACCGTCAGTTGATTTCCGCCCTGCAGATCAATGCCCGTGAAAGCGTGGCGATGCTGGCGCGGCAGTTGGGGATCGCGCGCACCACGGTCACTTCGCGGCTGGCACGTCTGGAAAAAGCCAAGGTCATTACCGGTTATGGCGTGCGACTGGGTCAGCGGGTGGTCGATGGCGGTTTGCAGGCCTATGTCGGGATCACGGTCCAACCGCGTTCGGGCAAGGATGTGGTGCGGCGCCTCAGCGCGATGGCGCAGATCCAGCAGCTCTGCGCCGTGAGCGGCGAGTTCGACTACGTGGCCTGGCTGCGCAGCGATTCGCCGGAACAGCTGGACCAGTTGCTCGACCAGATCGGCAGCGTTGAAGGGGTGGAGAAGACCACGACCTCGATCATTCTCAGTAGCAAGGTGGATCGGGGGCAGCCGGTTTAGCCCCGCAAATTTGCTGGCTGAATGCAGTATCTGTAGGAGCGGCCGGTCGACGCTCGATTGCCCGCGAAGCTTTTAGCACCCTCAAGGTCCTCTTCGCGGGCAAGCCCTGCTCCTACAGGTACGCGTCGCTTCGAACAAATAGTTCGTCATAAAGCATCATATAAGATCAAAACGACGACACTTTGCGTCTTATTAACGCACGCCCCGCTCCCTACAATGGCCTCAGTCTTTTCCTATCTATACTCCAGCCGGACACACCGCCCGGCCCGAGTCGCCAGCAAGGTCAGCCATGAACAAGAACAATCGCCATCCTGCCGACGGTAAAAAACCCATCACCATCTTCGGCCCGGACTTTCCGTTCGCCTTCGATGACTGGATCGAGCACCCGGCCGGCCTGGGCAGCATCCCGGCGGAAAATCACGGGGCGGAAGTGGCGATTGTCGGCGCCGGGATCGCCGGATTGGTGGCCGCCTATGAATTGATGAAACTGGGCCTCAAGCCGGTCGTCTACGAAGCCTCGAAAATGGGTGGCCGTCTGCGCTCCCAGGCCTTTGAAGGCGCCGAAGGCATCATCGCCGAGCTCGGTGGCATGCGTTTCCCGGTCTCGTCCACCGCGTTCTACCACTACGTCGACAAGCTCGGCCTCGAGACCCAACCCTTCCCCAACCCGCTGACCCCGGCTTCCGGCAGCACGGTGATCGATCTCGAAGGCGAAACCTACTACGCCGAGAAACTCGCCGACCTGCCCGCCCTGTTCCAGGAAGTCGCTGACGCCTGGGCCGACGCCCTGGAAGACGGCGCGCGCTTCGGCGATATCCAGCAGGCCATTCGCGACCGCGACGTGCCGCGCCTGAAAGAACTGTGGAACACCCTGGTCCCACTGTGGGACGACCGCACCTTCTACGATTTCGTCGCCACCTCCAAAGCCTTCGCCAAGCTGTCGTTCCAACACCGCGAAGTGTTCGGCCAGGTTGGTTTCGGCACCGGCGGCTGGGATTCGGACTTCCCCAACTCGATGCTGGAAATCTTCCGCGTGGTCATGACCAACTGCGACGACCACCAGCACCTGGTGGTCGGCGGCGTGGAACGGGTTCCCCTGGGAATCTGGCGCCATGTGCCGCAACGCTGCGCCCACTGGCCGGCCGGCACCAGCCTGAGCAGCCTGCATCACGGAGCCCCGCGCACCGGCGTCAAGCGCATTGCCCGTGCCGCCGACGGCCAGTTCGCGGTGACCGACAACTGGGGGGATACCCGTCACTACGCCGCCGTCCTGACCACCTGCCAGAGCTGGCTGCTGACCACCCAGATCGAATGCGAGGAGTCGCTGTTCTCCCAGAAAATGTGGATGGCCCTGGACCGCACACGCTACATGCAGTCCTCGAAGACCTTTGTCATGGTCGACCGGCCGTTCTGGAAGGACAAGGACCCGGAAACCGGTCGCGACCTGATGAGCATGACCCTCACCGATCGCCTGACCCGCGGCACCTACCTGTTCGACAACGGCGACGACAAACCGGGCGTGATCTGCCTGTCGTACTCGTGGATGAGCGACGCCCTGAAAATGCTTCCGCAGCCCATCGACAAGCGGGTGAAGCTGGCCCTGGACGCGCTGAAGAAGATCTACCCGAAAGTGGATATCGCCGCGCGCATCATCGGCGACCCGATCACCGTGTCCTGGGAAGCCGACCCGCACTTCCTCGGCGCCTTCAAAGGCGCCCTGCCCGGCCACTACCGCTACAACCAGCGGATGTACGCGCACTTCATGCAGGCCGATATGCCCGCCGAACAACGCGGCATCTTCATTGCCGGTGACGATGTGTCCTGGACGCCGGCCTGGGTCGAAGGCGCGGTACAGACTTCGCTCAATGCGGTATGGGGCATCATGAACCACTTCGGTGGACGCACCCACGCCGAGAACCCGGGACCGGGCGATGTCTTCAAGGACATCGGTCCGATTGCCCTGGCCGACTGAAAGGAACGCGCCTGTGCAGATCGCTCTCTATCAATGCCCGCCGCAACCGCTGGATGTCGCGAGTAACCTGCAACGCTTGCAGCGCCTGACCGTCGAGGCCCGTGGCGTGGACGTGCTGGTGCTCCCGGAAATGTTCCTGACCGGCTACAACATCGGCGCCGAAGCGGTCGGTGCCCTGGCCGAAGCCCACGATGGCGCCAGCGCGCAGCGTATTGCCGCCCTCGCCCGGGCGGCGAACATGGCCATCGTGTATGGCTACCCGGAGCGCGCCGAGGATGGCCAGATCTATAACGCGGTGCAGTTGATCGACGCCCAGGGCAAGAGCCTGTGCAACTACCGCAAGACCCACCTCTACGGCGACCTGGATCATTCGATGTTCAGCGCTGGCCCCGACCACTTTCCAGTGGTGGAACTGGCCGGTTGGAAACTCGGACTGTTGATCTGCTACGACGTCGAGTTCCCGGAAAACACCCGGCGCCTGGCCTTGAGCGGAGCCGAGGTGATTCTGGTGCCCACCGCCAATATGGTGCCGTTCGACTTCGTCGCCGATGTCACCATTCGTGCCCGGGCCTTCGAGAACCAGTGTTTTGTCGCGTATGCCAACTACTGCGGGAATGAGGGCGATATCCAGTACTGCGGCCAGAGCAGCATCGCCGCACCGGACGGCAGCCGCCTGGCCCGCGCCGGCCTCGATGAAACCCTGATCGTCGCCACCCTGGACCGTTCGCTGATGCAGGCCTCACGAGCCAGCAACCGCTACCTGCTGGACCGCCGTCCGGCGCTCTATACGGACCTGAGCCAGGACTGAGCGAGCGTTATCCGCTAAAATGGGCGTTCCTCTTCCAAGGAAACGCCCATGTCCCTGCCAACCTCTTCCGACTCCGAAGGTCCGGTGTCCTCGAACGAATCCGGGGAGCCAGCGCAAACGCCGCCGTCCGTAACGCCCCCAGAACCTGCCGACCGCGCCGGTCTGATCCGCGGACAAACCAGCGCCCACCGCGGGCTACGCACTTTTGCCCAGGACCGCTCACGCAATCGCCGCGAACGCTAGGCCAATATCTGCAAGCCGTATTTCTGCACGATGCTCAACAATTTGAGCGCCATGCCGCTGGGTTGCTTGTCCCCCGCCTCCCACTGCTTCACGGTCGAGGCACTGGTGTTCAGGTAACGGGCAAAAACCGGCTGACTGACGTGGTTACGCTCACGCAGTTGCTTGATCTGCTCCGGCGCGATTTCATCCGGGACCTGCGCCAGGCCGGATTCATCGAACTCACGCATGGTCGCCTTGCTGATCGCCCCAATCGCCTGCAACGCGCTGGCCGATTCATGAACCGACTCCAGCGCCTCGCTTTTAAATGTCTTGGTCATGACCTATCTCCACAAACTCTTTCATTTCCAGTAGCTGTTGGTACCGCTGGGCGCCTCATAGGCACTGGCCTATGGCACGAAAATCACTTGCCGAAAAACAAACCACCCAGTGGTATATAAAATCAAATTCGTCACAGCTTGCTGTTCGAGCTCCCGAGGGGCCTCCCCTTGAAACGCCGCCCACAAAAAAACACCCCGTGCCAAAAGAGTCAGGCACAGGGCGACGCGTTATACCGCGAGACGGTTCGGGAATTCGTTGGGGAAAAGGCGCCGGTCAATATCAGACGGCAATGCCCTTGCGACACTGGACCTGGGCGGTCCGCACTCGGGAAAAAGCCCGGGCCAGGCGCAACAGCATCTCGTCAATGTCGCCCTTGCTGACATTCAGTGCCGGTGAAAAACGCAGGCAGTCGGCTTTCGGCGCATCCAGCAACAGCCCTTCCTGCAGCGCCGCCTTGACCAGCGCATCCGCCGACTCGTCGCCCAGGCTCAAGCCCCAGAGCAGGCCGGTCCCGCGCAACTCTCCCTCGGCGTAACGTTGGGCCAGACGCGTCAGCCCATCACGCAGGTACTGTCCGGTTTCACGGACCTGGGCAAGGAAATCACCCGCGAGCAGCGTCTCCAGCACCGCCAGCCCGGCACTGCACATCATGGCATTGCCGTGGTGACTGCCACCGACTTCGCCGGGCGCAAAACAGCAAGCCTTGCCCCGCGCCAGCAGGGCGGCCAGTGGCACGCCGCCGCCCAGGCCTTTGCCCAGGGTGATGATGTCCGCCTTCACGCCATACTGCTGTTCGACCAGCAAGGTGCCGCAGCGCCCCATGCCGGTCTGCACTTCATCCAGGATCAGCAGGATGCCCAACTCACGGCATAACCGCTCGACGCCCTTGAGGTAGTGCCCGGTCGCCGGAATCACCCCCGCGGCACTCTGGATCGGTTCCAGCATGATCGCGACGGTCTTGGCATCCACCGCCGCATGCAAGGCCGACAAGTCATTGAATGGCACCTGGCTGAAGCCCGGCAGTTGCGGCTCGAATCGATTGTCAAAAGCGTCCGAGGCGGCCATGGCGCCGAAACCACTGCCGTGACAGGCATTGCTCACCGAGATGATCCGAGACGCGCCACCGCGATGCAGCTGCCCCCACTTGCGCGCCAGCTTGATCGCAGCGTCGCAGGCTTCGGAGCCGCTGTTGAAAAAATGCACCTGGTCGCAACCGGTGCTTTCGCACAGTCGCTGGGCCAGATTCAATTGACCCTGGTTATGAAATCCAGGCCCCGCATTGATCAAACCATAGGCCTGGTCGGACAAGGCCCGGGCCAGAACACCGGGGCTGTGGCCTAGGCTGTTGCTGCCACCACCCTGGCTGAAATCCAGATAAGCGTGGCCCTGCGTATCCCACACCGAAGAGCCCTGACCGCGCACGAACACCGGAGCAAGACGCGCGGCAGCCGGCATCAGGTATTCATGGCTGACACTGTCTTGTCGGGTGGCTTGCCGGTACTCGGCCGTCAGGTCATCGAGGCTCGGCGGCGTGCGACGCAAGCTGAACAGATTCATGCGCGCAGACCTTCCAGAGGCAGACCGAGCAACCGCGCCGACCAGTCTTCCACCCGCCCGCTGCGCAGGCGCTTGATCGCCGTATCGCGCCAGCGCGAAGACAACGCAGGACAATCCACCAGCTTCTTCAGGCCCGCCTGTTCCAGGGGTTCCTGAAAGAAGGCATGCAGCGCCCAGGCCACGGTCAGCCCGGGATAACTGCGCTGAATCAGCTCGAACGGTTGATCGGCGCTGACAAAGCCCGACTTCAGCACCCGGTAGAACCAACCACAACGCCCTGTGTCCTGGGCCTCTTGCGGCAGGTCCGGCAATGTTCCGAGACGGCTCAGGCGATAACAGGCCGAGCGCGGCTGGCTGACCTGCAACAACGCACCGCCCCAGCGAAACAGATCGCCCAGGCAGACCTGCTCTTCGGTCAGGCCCCGCGTCGACAAGTTCTCGCCAAAAGCCGGGGCCGCCCAATCAAGCTGTGGATAACGTTGGCGCCAGTAAGCGTAATGCTCGGCGGGATAGTGATGCAGCGCCCGCTCGGGGCCGGTATGGAAGCGCGGATCGCCATGCTCATCGCTACCCAGGCCCTGCGGCCACAACCAGAGCCGGTTGGCAACCCGGTGTTTATCCGTATCCCCCACCAGACCCTGACCCAGATTTTTTGCCTTGCCTATGTAAACACCGTCCACGTAAACAGTATTCATCGCGCTCTATGGCCCTGTAAGCCTTGTGATTAGGGTTAGACTAGGCTTCCCCGGCACCTGCGGCCATTTCGTTTTTCGAGCATTTTCGATAAGTACAGCTTATGGATTTCAAGCAACTGCGTTATTTCGTCGCGGTGTATGAAGAAGGCCATGTCGGCCGGGCCGCCGAGCGCCTGTCGATCTCGCAACCGGCTCTCTCGCAGCAGATCCGCCAGCTCGAACACAACCTCGATGTCGGCCTGTTCGAACGCAGCAGCAAGCGCCTGCTGCCGACCCTCGCCGCCCATACGCTCTACAACCACGCACTGCCGCTGCTCGATGGCCTGCAACGGGCCCGAGACGACCTGCGCAACTTCCAGGGCCAGGCCCTGCGTACCCTGGCCATCGGTGTGCTGCAGACCGTGCACACCAGCCTGGTGCCGCAGATGCTGGAACGGGTGCGCAAGGCCCAGCCGCACCTGGTGGTGCAGATCTACGAATTGACCGGCATGGAGATCGAGCGACGCCTGCTCAATGGCTCGCTGGATATCGGCATCAGCTACCTGCCAACGCGGCAACCTGGCTTGCATGGGGTGCTGTTGTACGAAGATGAGCTGCAACTGGTGATTCCGAGCGATCATCCACTGCGCGAATTCAAGAAGGTCTCCTTGAGCCAGGCCGCCGAACTGCCGATGCTGCTGCTCGGCGAGGAGTTCCAGATCCGTCAGATCTGGCAGGGACAATTGGCCAATCTGGGACGACGCCCTCAGGTCCAGGCCGAGCTGAACAATATGGCCGGTATCCTCGACAGCCTGCCGCATACGCGACTGGCGACGGTGCTACCGGGCCGCTCGCGCCATGAGCACGACGACGACCTGCTGCTGTGGAAACCGCTGACCGAACCGCGGGTTGCCTTGAAAGTCGGGCTGGTGTGTCGCGATGTGCAACGCCAACAGGCGACGCTGGAGTTGTTGCGCAACCTGCTCGAAGACGTGATGTTGACGAACCGCCCGGGCGGGGCCCCGCCGGTAGTACGAGAAGGGCTGAACTGACCGCCACTTTTTCGCGGGCAAAAGAAAACCCCGCCGAGGCGGGGTTTTGCAGACTGTTTCCCTGACATCCCTTTCACTCCGCCGTCCTGGCAGAATCCTACGTGTCCCTGTTGTTGCTTTTGAGCTTCCTGCTCGACGTCCTTGGTGCAAAGATTATCGCTGGATCCAATTTGGCGATAGGGGCAAAAAGCAGCGCGTTATGTAAGTAAATGCTTACATGGCATACGAAGAATCAAAATTGCTCGGCATCCAGTAGGAACAGCGACTCGCTCCCGGCTTTTACCGAGGCCGTCAACGAATGAATACGCGGCAACAGACGTGCGAAATAGAACCGCGCGGTGCCCATTTTGCTCGCGTAGAACGTCTCCTGACTCTCCTTGCCCAACGCTGCCTTGGCCATCAGTGCCCACATGTAGGCATAGGTGGTGTAACCGAAGGCTTGCAGGTATTCGACAGATGCCGCACCGATCTCGTCCGGATTGGCCCTGGCGCGTTCCAGGACCCAGGCCGTGAGGTCATCGAGGTTATCCAGCGCGGCGCCCAGTGGCTGGGTGAACTCGACCAGCCCGGCGTCGGCGGTCTTGATGAAGTGGCGAATCTCTTCGGCGAACAGCTTGTAATAGGCGCCGCCGTTGCCGACGATCTTGCGCCCCACCAGGTCCAGGGCCTGGATACCGTTGGTGCCCTCGTAGATCTGGGTGATGCGCACATCACGCACCAGTTGCTCCTGTCCCCACTCGCGGATATAGCCATGACCGCCGAACACCTGCTGGCCGTGCACGGTGGTTTCCAGGCCGAGGTCGGTGAGGAACGCCTTGGCCACCGGGGTCAACAAGGCCACCAGGCCATCCGCGCGTTCGCGGGTGGTGGCGTCCTCGCTGAACTTGGCGGTGTCCAGCTGCATCGCCACGTAGGTGGAAAACGCCCGGCCGCCTTCGTTCGAGGCTTTCATGGTCAACAGCATGCGCCGCACATCGGGATGCACGATGATCGGGTCGGCGACCTTGTCCTTGGCCTTCGGCCCGGTCGGCGAACGGCTTTGCAGGCGATCGCGGGCGTACTCGACCGCGTTCTGGTACGAACGCTCACCCGACGCCAGGCCCTGGATACCCACCCCCAGACGCTCGTAGTTCATCATGGTGAACATCGCCGCCAGGCCCCTGTTCGGCTCGCCGATCAGGTAACCCACGGCTTCGTCGAAGTTCATCACGCAGGTCGCGGAGGCCTGGATGCCCATCTTGTGTTCGATGGAACCACAGCTCACCGGGTTGCGCGCACCGAGGCTGCCGTCGGCATTGACCATGAACTTCGGTACCAGGAACAGCGAGATGCCCTTGGGACCGGCCGGGGCGTCCGGCAGCTTGGCCAGCACCAGGTGAATGATGTTCTCGGTCAGGTCGTGCTCACCGCCGGTGATAAAGATCTTGGTGCCAGTCACCTTGTAGGAACCGTCCACCTGGGGCTCGGCCTTGGTACGGATAATCCCCAGGTCGGTGCCGGCATGGGGTTCGGTCAGGCACATGGAGCCGGCCCAGACACCCGAATACATGTTCGGCAGGTAAGTGGCTTTCAGTTCTTCGCTGGCGTGGGTGTTGATCGAGACACAGGCACCGGCCGTCAGCATCGGGTAGAGGCCGAACGCGAGGCTGGAGGAGTTGATCATTTCTTCGACCTGGGCCGACACCGCCTTGGGCATGCCCATGCCACCGAAGGCCGGATCACCGCCGACACCGACCCAGCCGCCTTCGGCGTAGGTCTGGTAGGCCTGTGGGAAACCGGCCGGGGTGAACACCGCGCCGTTGTCCCAGCGGCAGCCTTCTTCATCACCACCACGGCTCAGGGGCGCGATGCTCTTGGCGGTGACCTTGCCGGCCTCTTCGAGAATCGCTTCGACGGTTTCGGCGTCGACGGTCTCGGCCAGGGCAGGCAGTTGGGCCCAGAGTTTCGCGACCTCGAACACTTCATTGAGGACGAAGCGCATATCGCGCAGGGGCGCTTTGTAGTCAGCCATGGCAAACCTCGCAGGATCTAAACGACAGGCCCCGGATGGGGCCGATTTTCTATGGCTTGAGTTTACCCTAACAACTTTTACGACACATAGGGTCTATGTGTGACTTTTTAGTTATTTTTAGTCACACACATATCCGAGGCATGAGGTGTCTGTTCTAACGCCCTCAGGCTCACTCGAAAACAGCTACAACGCAAACACCTCCGCCGGCAGACGCATCAGGCACTCACTCCCCGCCTCCACCGCCGCCCGATGGGCAGTCGTGCGCGGCAACAGCCGCTTGAAGTAGAACTCGCAGGTCGCCAGCTTGCCCTGGCAATACTCGGCGTCACCACTCCCTGCCTCCAACCGGGCCTGGGCCACCAGCGCCATGCGCAGCCAGAGGTAGGCAAGAATGATGTAGCCGCTGTACATCAGATAATCCAACGCCGCCGCACCCACTTCATCCGGGTTCTTCATCGCCGCCATCCCGACCTGGGTGGTCAGTTCACCCCACTGCTGGTTCAAGCCGCCCAGTTGCGCCACATAACCCTTGAGCTGCGGATGCCCGGCATTCGCCAGGCAGAACCGGTGCACGATCTTGGTAAAGCCACGCAGCAACTTGCCCTGGCTGCCGAGCACTTTACGTCCCAGCAGATCCAGCGCCTGAATCCCGTTGGTGCCCTCATAGATTGGCGCGATCCGGCAATCGCGGACCAACTGCTCCATCCCCCATTCACGAATGAAGCCATGGCCACCGAACACCTGCATCCCGTGGTTGGTCACCTCAAGACCGGTTTCGGTCATGAAGGCCTTGCAGATCGGCGTCAGGAAGGCCAGCAGGTCCTCGGCGTCCTGGCGCTGGCTCGCATCGCTAGCCAGATGAGCGACATCCAGCCACTGCGCGGTGAAATAGGTCAGCGCCCGGTTACCTTCGTTGAAAGCCTTCATGGTCAGCAGCATGCGCCGCACATCGGGATGCACGATGATCGGGTCGGCGACCTTGTCCGGCGCCTTGGGACCGGTGAGCGAACGCATCTGCAGGCGATCGTTGGCGTACCGGACCGCCCCCTGGAAACTCGTCTCGCCCAGGCACAGGCCCTGCATCCCGGTACCGAGCCGGGCATGGTTCATCATGGTGAACATGCAGTTCAGGCCCTTGTTGGCCTCGCCGATCAGATAGCCCTTGGCGTCATCGAAGTTCAGCACGCAGGTCGCGGAAGCCTTGATCCCCATCTTGTGCTCGATGGAGCCGCACTGCACACCGTTGCGCTCGCCCGCGTCACCGGCGGCATTGACCAGGAACTTGGGCACGATGAACAGCGAAATGCCCTTGGTCCCCGCTGGCGCGTCCGGCAGCTTGGCCAGCACCAGATGCACGATGTTCTCGCTCATGTCGTGCTCGCCGGCGGAGATGAAAATCTTGCTGCCGCTGATTGCATAGCTGCCGTCGGCCTGGGGCACGGCGCGGGTCTTGATGATCCCCAGGTCGGTGCCGCAATGGGCCTCGGTCAGGCACATGGTGCCGGTCCAGCGACCCTCGGTCAGTTTGCTCAGGTAGGTGTTTTTCTGCTCCTCGGTGCCGTGGGCATGGATCGCCGACATGGCGCCGTGGGTCAGGCCCGGGTACATGCCCCAGGAGGTGTTGCTGGAGCCGATCATCTCGCTGATCACCAGCCCCAGGGACAACGGCAGGCCTTGCCCGCCATAGGTCGGGTCCGCCGCCAGGCCATGCCAGCCGCCTTCGACATACTGGGCAAAGGCCTGCTTGAAGCCCTTGGGCGTGGTCACCACGCCATTGTCGAAATGGCAGCCTTCTTCATCGCCGGAGCGGTTCAGCGGCGACAGCACCTGTTCGCAGAATTTCGCGCCTTCTTCGAGGATCGCGCCGACCATGTCGGGGCTGGCATCGTTGGCGCCGAGGGCGAGGTAGTGGGCGTGGAAATCGAAAACATGGTCGATCAGAAAGCGCATGTCGCGTAGCGGGGCTTTGTACTCAGGCATGGTCGTTTCTCCGGCAGCAGATAACTCAACCTACTGCCCTGCCCGACCCCGGACAATCACCGTCCAACCGCTGAATGCTCCACCATCACTCAGCCAACAGCTTCGCCCGTGCGAATCGCCCCACGTCGGCTCTGCCCCGCCGCGACCACGCAGTTACGCCCCGCGCCCTTGGCGGCATAAAGCGCCTGGTCGGCGGACTTGAGCACTTCTTCCGGAGTGCGCTGCTCCGGCTGACGCTCGGCGACACCGATACTCACGGTCACCGAGACGCTCGAAACACCGCTGCCAGCCCGGCGCTGACGACCTTGCTGGTCGTCCTGGGGGCGATTGTCCTGGTTGCGCAACTGGATATGGTAGTTGGCGATCACTTCGCGAATGACCTCCAGGTGCGGCATGCACTCTTCCAGCGTCTTGCCGGCGAACACCACCGCGAACTCTTCACCACCGTAGCGATAGGCACGACCGCCGCCGCTGACCTTCGCCAGCTTGCTCGCCACCAGGCGCAACACCTGGTCGCCGACGTCGTGACCATGGGTGTCGTTGAATTTCTTGAAGTGGTCGACATCGGTCATCGCCAGCACATAGTTGCGTCCCAGGCGCTGCATGCGTTCGTTCAGCGCGCGGCGCCCCGGCAGGCCGGTGAGCTCGTCGCGGAAGGCCATCTGATAAGCCTCGTGGGCCACCGCCGCGGCAATCATCAACATCACCTGGCTGCACATGATGTTCAGGGTGAACGGCAGGATGAAGGTCTTGGGCAACATCCAGAACAACCCGAGCAGCCCGGTCAGTTGCGCCGCGTGCAGCGGTCGCGGATTGCGCCAGTACTGCACCGTGAGCAACACGAAGGAGGCGAAGAACACCGGGTAGGACAACTGGATCAGGCTCATCCAGTCCCCGTGCAGCGACGGCCAGCGGATTTCCGCCAACCAGTCGAGCAAGGTCTGCGGATAACTCTGCTCCAGGCCCAGTGCCACGCTGCCCACCGCCAGCAGCACGGCGAACCGCGCGACCATGTCCTGGAACAGGTGCGTGCGCTCTTCCCAGGCGGCGTACACGCCAAACAACAGGGGCAGCAGCAGGCAACAGAGGTGGAAGACCACCGCGGCGTCCTCGCGGACCTTGCCGTGATCCCGGTAGTAATCGGTTTGGGTGGAGAGCAGGAAATAGGCGATATACACCGTCACCATCAGGAACAGTTCGCGCTGACGTCGGTACACCGCGCAGTAGGACCCGCCCAGCAGCAAAACCAGGGTCGGCAGCACATTGAACAGCGAGGTGAAGAAGACGTTGAGTTCCTTGACGTAGGCAGCCGCGAGCCCCGCAAGCAACAACAGGAGAGAGGGTAAAAAATGACCAGCATGGACAGTGGAAGAACGCGGCAAGGGTAAAGCTCCGACCGGCAACGCAATAAATGGCATTGTGCCTGTATTGTAAGACCTAAAGTACGGCAATGTGACATCAGTCACAAATGCCATCTCTTTAACGGCAGCGCGGCGATTCTTCTTAGCGATTTAGTCAGGAATTTTTTCGCCGCCCGTCGCCATGGGCCGCACGCAAAAAAGCCGCTTCCCCCGAAGGCGAAGCGGCTTTTACAGAGGACTCAGTGTGGCTTAGTAGCCCAGGCTGAAGTTCTCTTCTTTCATGTCCATCAGGTTGTTCGCGCCCGACAGCATGGTGACCACGTGAGTGCGGGTACGCGGCAGGATGCGCTGGAAGTAGAAACGCGCGGTCTGCAGCTTGGCGGTGTAGAAACCTTCCTCGCTGGTACCGGCAGCCAGTTTCTCGGCGGCCAGGCGCGCCATGTCGGCCCAGAAGTAAGCCAGGCAGGCATAACCGGAGTACATCAGGTAGTCCACCGAAGCGGCACCGACTTCTTCACGGTCCTTCATCGCGGCCATGCCGACTTTCATCGTCAGCTCGCCCCATTCCTTGTTGATGGCCGCCAGCGGTGCGACGAACTCGCTGACCGCTTCGTTGCCTTCGTTGGCCTGGCAGAACTTGTGGACGATCTTGGTGAAGCCCTTCAGCGCTTCGCCCTGGGTCATCAATACCTTGCGACCCAGCAGGTCCAGCGCCTGGATACCAGTGGTGCCTTCGTACAGCATCGAAATGCGGCTGTCGCGAACGTTCTGCTCCATGCCCCACTCGGCGATAAAGCCGTGGCCGCCGTAGATTTGCACGCCATGGTTGGCGGCTTCGAAGCCGACTTCGGTCATGAACGCCTTGGCAATCGGAGTCATGAAGGCCAGCAGTGCGTCGGCTTTCTTCTTCTCTTCTTCATCCTGGCCGTACTTGACGATGTCGACCTGCTTGGCGGTGAAGTAGACCATTGCCCGGTTGCCTTCGGCGAAGGCCTTCATGGTCAGCAGCATGCGACGCACGTCAGGGTGCACGATGATCGGGTCGGCGGCCTTGTCCGGCGCTTTCGGGCCCGTCAGGGAACGCATCTGCAGACGCTCGCGCGCATATTTCAGGCCACCCTGGAAACCGATCTCGGCGTGGGCCAGGCCTTGCAGCGCGGTCCCCAGGCGAGCGGTGTTCATGAAGGTGAACATGCAGTTCAGGCCCTTGTTCGGCGGGCCGATCAGGAAACCGGTGGCCGCGTCGAAGTTCATCACGCAGGTGGCGTTGCCGTGGATGCCCATCTTGTGTTCGAGGGAACCGCAGGAAACGGCATTGCGCTCACCCGCGCTACCGTCGGCGTTCGGCAGGAACTTGGGCACGATGAACAGCGAAATACCCTTGGTGCCGGCCGGTGCATCCGGCAGGCGGGCCAGGACGATATGGACGATGTTGTCGGCCATGTCGTGTTCACCGGCCGAAATGAAGATCTTGGTGCCGCTGACCTTGTAGGAACCGTCGGCCTGAGGCTCAGCCTTGGTCCGCAGCATGCCCAGGTCGGTACCGCAGTGCGGTTCGGTCAGGCACATGGTGCCGGTCCACTCGCCGGAAACCAGCTTGGTCAGGTAGGCCTCTTGCTGCTCAGGAGTACCGTGCTCGGAAATGGTGTTCATCGCACCATGGGACAGGCCCGGATACATGCCCCACGACCAGTTGGCTTCGCCGACCATTTCGCTGACCGCCAGGCCCAGGGACTCTGGCAGGCCCTGGCCGCCGTGTTCGACGTCGTGGGCCAGGCTTGGCCAGCCGCCTTCGACGAACTGCTTGTAGGCTTCCTTGAAACCGGTGGGCGTCTTAACGCCGGATTCGCTCCAGGTGCAACCTTCGGTGTCGCCGACCCGGTTCAACGGGGCCAGTACCTGCTCACAAAACTTGGCGCCTTCCTCGAGGATGGCGTCAACCATGTCCGGGGTAGCGTCCTGGCATGCCGGCAGGCTCTGATAGTGCGCTTCGTAACCGAGCAGCTCGTCACGGACGAAGCGAATATCACGCAAGGGGGCCTTGTAGTCAGGCATAGCGATAAACCTCTGCTGATGAATCCTGGAATGAGCGACCGCGTCGATTTGCCACGCCGGTCAAACGGTTGTTTGAAACATACGTTTGCGCTCATTCCTTGTCAAGTGTCGTTCATGGTCCATTCGTCATACATGGATGAAAGATGCGCAGGAAAAGGCCGGCAGCCTTGAAAGGCAGCCAGGGGCACGTAATGGAAAGAATAGTCGAGGGTGAGAGCGGGTTATGCGAGGGAGGAACTAAAAGTCGAAGACTTGAAAACGCAGCAAATCCTGTAGGAGCCGGCTTGCTGGCGATGAGGCCCGTCAGTCTTGCATCGACTTATCGGCCGCCATCGCCAGCAAGCCGGCTCCTACAAGGGATCGCGTTTCAATTCTGATGGAGAGGAGCTATCAGGCGTAGGTATCGATCAACGTACCAAGTGCCTGATCCGAAGCCTTGGCCACCTTGGCACCCGCTTCGACCTGAAGCTTGCCCTGGGACATGTCCACCATGGTGCTCGACAGATCTTGCTGGCTGCGGTCCACCGACAACAGTCGATTGACCTGGGTATCGGACGATTGGCTCTTCAGCGAGCGCCCGACAATGGTATCGGCGGTTTGACTGGCCGATTGGTCGACACGATTCTGCCCGGACCGAATAGTGCTCAGACCGGCATAAACAGCGGTATTTCCTGAGATTTCCATGGGCAAACTCGACTGAAGACGGGATCGACAGTCTGCATTTAAGCAGACCTGTCAAAGAAACACCCGTCAAAAACAATAATGGCAGATTGCCTGTTGATAGGCAGAATCTTAGGGAAGCCTCAACCAACCCGCAGACACCGCAGCCCCGCGCCTAGTCCAGCAAATCCAACTGCAGGTACTGCGCGACGGTTTCGGCGCTCGCCGCCTTGAGCCTCGGCACCCGCCCCAGGCAAGGGGCCGGCAGGCGTTCGGCCAGGGTTGCGAGGTTCTCTTCCAGGCGTGAAGTCTTCGGCTCGATGATATTGGCGACCCAGCCGGCCAGTTGCAGTCCATCTCGCTCGATGGCTTCGGCGGTCAGCAGGGCATGGCTGATGCACCCCAGGCGTACCCCCACCACCAGGATCACCGGCAAGGCCAGCGCCTGGGCCAGATCCGACAGGCTCGCCTGGTCCGCCAACGGCACTCGCCAGCCGCCGGCGCCTTCTATCAAGGTGAAGTCGGCCTGCTTGGCCAATACTTGCCGCATCGGTCCCAGCAAGGACTGTACGGTCAACTTCATCCCCGCCTCGCGCGCCGCCAGATGCGGGGCAATCGCCGGCTCGAAAGCTATCGGATTGACCTCGGCATAGCTCAGCGGCAGCGAACATTCGGCCAGCAACGCCAGGGCATCGGCGTTGCGCAAACCCTGCGGCGTCACCTCACAGCCAGACGCCACCGGCTTGCCCGCCGCGGTGCTCAGGCCGGCCTGACGGGCCGCGTGCAGCAAGCCGGCGGCAATCGTGGTCTTGCCCACGTCGGTATCGGTGCCGGTAATGAAATAGGCAGCGCTCATAGCGGTTTCTCCAGAATGGCGTAGACCACCTGATAGGTCGCCGGCAAACCCTCGGCCTGGCGAAACTGTTCATAGGCCTGCATCAACCCGAGAATCCGCGCCCGCCCGGTCAAACCACCCGGCCGGCCAGGGTTGAGGTTATGCGCGCCCAATGCCTTGAGTTCATGGGTCAGGCTGCGCACATCCGGGTAGTGCAGCACCTGCGGCCGGCTTTCCAGGCTGACCACACGCAGACCGCTGTCCCGGCACAGTTGCTGATAGTCGCTGAACAACCGGAAGCGGTTGACGTGCACCAGGCCATCCACCGCCCGCCAGCTTTCCCGCAACTCGTGCAGGGTGCCGACACACAGGCTGGCAAAAGCCATCACCCCGCCCGGCCGCAATACCCGCTGAGCCTCACCGAGTACCGCGGCGAAATCGGCGCACCACTGTACCGCCAGGCTGGAGAACACCAGATCGCAGCTAGCGGCTTGCAACGGCAGACGCTCGGCGTCCCCGGCGACAAAGTGTCGGGCGCCGCCCAGCGGACGCGCATGCTCCAGCATGCCCTGGGCAATATCCAGCGCCACGCCTTCGCCCTGCGCGAAACGAACGCCCAGGGCTCGGCTGAAGTAGCCGGTGCCACAGCCCATATCAAGCCAACGGGACGGACTCGACTCGGCCGGCAGGCGCCCGAGCAATTCATGACCGACATCGCGCTGCAATTGGGCGACGCTGTCATAGCTGGCCGCCGCGCGGGAAAACGAGGCAGCAACCTGACGCTTGTCGGGCAAGCCGCCCGGCAAGACGGGGTGGGAAAGATCAGTCATCACCGGACTCATGCAAAAAGGCCTGGATCGCCCCGGCCACTCCATGGGGGTCGTCCAGTAGAAAAGCGTGGCCGGCCTGTTCGATCAGGCCGATTTCGACATCCGGCAACAACGCCAGCAGATCACTGGCGGCCTCAGCCGGCACCAGGCCATCCTGGCCAGCGAACAGGTGCAGTTGCGGACCGCGATAGGCTTGCAGGGCCTGACGGGTATCCAGTTGCGCCAGCACCTCCAGCCCGTTCAACAGGGTCTCGGGAGCCGTGTGCGGCGCACCGGCCAGGAGCAGTCGCGCCTGTCTGCGCGGGTCAGCCGAACCCTGGGCACAGAGCAGGCTGAAACGCTTGAGGGTCGTTTGCGGATCGGCGCGGCAGCCGGCCAGGAACAGGTCGAAGGTATCGTTCTCCATAGCCCCGGACCAGCCATCACTCACCACGAAACACGGGTTGCTCGCCAGGGTCAGCAGACCGCAGCAGCGTTCGCCGCGCCGCGCCGCCAGCGCCGAAGCGAGCATGCCACCCAGGGACCAGCCGCCCAGCCAGGCGTCGTCCGGCAGGGTCGCATCGAGTTCGTCGAGCCACTCTTCGGGATCGCCGCTGGCCAGTTCCGGCAAGGGTTCGATTTCCACCCGCAAGTGCTCATCCAGCCCGCGCAAGGCAGCAGCCAGGGGTTCCAGCGGCGAGATGCCGAGGCCCCAACCGGGCAACAGGATCAGACGATCACGCATGGTTTGGCTCCACTGGATCAAAGGGGCCCAACAGGCTGAAACACTCGGCCAGTCCCTCTAACAATAGCTGCACCTGCGCCTCGCTGTGGGCCGCGGACAAGGTCACCCGCAGCCGGGCACTGCCCGCCGGAACGGTCGGCGGACGAATCGCCGTGACCATCAGCCCGCGCTCACGCAGCAACTGCGAGAAGCGCAACGCCCGACCGCTGTCGCCGATCAGGATCGGCTGGATCGGCGTGAAGCTGTCCATCAGGGTCAGGCCGATCTGTTCGGCGCCTTGGCGGAACTGGCGAATCAGCGCGTTCAGGTGCTCGCGCCGCCAGTGCTCGGTGCGCAGCAACTCCAGGCTTTTCAAGGTCGCGCAGGCCAGGGCCGGCGGTTGGCTGGTGGTATAGATGTAGGGCCGGGCGAACTGGATCAGGCTTTCGATCAGTTCTTCACTGCCGGCGACAAACGCGCCCGCCGTGCCGAAGGCCTTGCCCAGGGTGCCGACCAGTACCGGCACGTCCTCCTGGCTCAGACCGAAATGCTCGACAATACCGCCACCGCTGGCCCCCAGCGGACCAAAACCGTGGGCATCGTCGACCATCAACCAGGCGCCCTTGGCCCGGGCTTCACGGGCCAGGGCCGGCAAGTCGGCCAGGTCGCCGTCCATGCTGAAGACCCCGTCGGTGACCACCAGGGTATTGCCGGTGGCTTTTTCCAGGCGCTTGGCGAGGCTGGCGGCGTCGTTGTGCAGATAACGATTGAAACGCGCACCCGAGAGCAACCCGGCATCCAGCAGCGACGCATGGTTGAGACGGTCTTCCAGCACCGTGTCGCCCTGCCCCACCAAGGCGGTGACCGCACCGAGGTTGGCCATGTAGCCGGTGGTGAACAACAGCGCACGCGGGCGCCCGGTGAAATCGGCCAGGGCCTCTTCCAGCGCGTGATGCGGCCCGCTATGACCGATCACCAGGTGCGAGGCACCGCCGCCGACACCCCAGCGCGCCGCGCCGGCCTGCCAGGCTTCGATGACCTGCGGATGATTGGCCAGGCCCAGGTAGTCGTTGTTGCAGAAGGCCAGCAGGGGCTGGCCATCGACCACCACCTGCGGGCCTTGCGGACTCTCCAGCAACGGGCGCTGGCGATAGAGGTTTTCGGCACGGCGGGCGGACAGCCGGGCGGCGAGATCGAAGGACATTGGAGCCTCGCAAATGCGATCCGAAGAACACGGCATGACCTTGTAGGAGCAGGGCTTGTCGGGACGCCGCACCGCCGCGAAGCTTTTAGACACCTTCACGGCGTCCCGGCAAGCCCGGTTCCTGCAAAACCCGTGTTCCCGCAGGAAGGACGGTATGGATCAAACAGCGGCGTTATAGAACTGCTCGCTGCTCTTTTGCTCCACCAGCGCCTGCTCGATGGCCGCCTGGTGCACTTCGTCGGCGTGCTCTTCACGGGCTTCCGGCAGGATGCCCAGGCGCGAGAACAACTGCATGTCCTTGTCGGCTTGCGGGTTGGCGGTGGTCAGCAATTTATCGCCGTAGAAGATCGAGTTCGCGCCGGCAAAGAACGCCAGGGCCTGCATCTGATCGTTCATCGCCTCACGGCCCGCCGACAGGCGAACGTGGGATTGCGGCATGAGGATCCGCGCCACCGCGAGCATGCGGATGAAATCGAACGGATCGACGTCATCGGCGTTTTCCAGCGGCGTACCGGCGACCTTCACCAGCATGTTGATCGGCACCGACTCCGGGTGTTCCGGCAGGTTCGCCAGCTGGATCAGCAGCCCGGCGCGGTCGTCGAGGGACTCACCCATGCCGAGGATACCGCCAGAGCAGATCTTCATCCCGGCATCGCGCACATAGGCCAGGGTCTGCAGGCGCTCGCCGTAGGTGCGAGTGGTGATGATGCTGCCGTAGAACTCCGGCGAGGTGTCGAGGTTGTGGTTGTAGTAGTCGAGGCCGGCGTCGGCCAGGGCGGCGGTCTGGTCCTGGTCGAGCTTGCCCAGGGTCATGCAGGTTTCCAGGCCCATGGCCTTGACCCCTTTGACCATCTGCAGCACGTAGGGCATGTCCTTGGCCGACGGGTGTTTCCACGCCGCGCCCATGCAGAAACGGGTCGAACCGATGGCCTTGGCCCGCGCGGCCTCCTCCAGTACCTTCTGCACTTCCATCAGTTTTTCTTTTTCCAGCCCGGTGTTGTAGTGGCCGGACTGCGGGCAGTACTTGCAGTCTTCCGGACAGGCGCCGGTCTTGATCGACAGCAGGGTCGACACTTGCACGCGATTGGCGTCGAAGTGCGCGCGGTGCACGGTCTGGGCCTGGAACAGCAGGTCGTTGAACGGCTGGACGAACAGGGCCTTGACCTCGGCCAAAGACCAATCGTGACGCAAAGTGGCGGTGATGCTGGCGCTCATCGGCGGAGTTCCTTGTTTTATGCTGGGCAAGCGGCTGGGGCAAAGGAATACCCACAGACGCGACACGGATGCTCGGCATATTTAAGGAAGACTCATGCGCTGTCAACCACGATACGAAGGACCGGTTTACATCTGGTTAAAAAACAAACAAACCTGTTTATTGTGCGATGAAACCACCGATACCCCCCACCCGATCTGTACGCCCTGCGAGAGCGATTTGCCCTGGCTGATGGACGCGTGCCAGGTCTGCGCCCTGCCCTTGTCGGCGGCGGGGCTGACCTGCGGGCAATGCCTCAAGCAGCCGCCGGCCTTCGAGCAGGTGATTGTGCCCTGGACCTACCGTTTCCCGCTGGACAGCCTGATTACCCGTTTCAAGCACCAGAGCCAATGGCCGTTGGGGAGACTGCTGGGGGAGTTGCTGGCCCAGGCGTTGCGCGAGCGCTTCGACGATGGTTTACCGCGACCGGACCTGTTGCTGCCGGTGCCCATGGCGACCCGACGCCTGCGTCAGCGGGGTTATAACCAGGCGGCGATGTTGGCGAACTGGCTGAGCCAGAGCCTGGAAATCCCCGCAGATGAACACCGTTTGCTGCGTGTTCAGGACACCATCGCGCAACAGGAACTGGACGCCAGGGCTCGCCGACGCAACCTGCTGAACGCCTTTGCCCTGGCGCCCGGGGCGAAAGTCGAAGGCCTGCACCTGGCGCTGGTGGACGATGTACTGACCACCGGAGCTACCGCCGAAAGCCTGGCCCGGTTGCTGATGAAGGCGGGAGCGCGGCGGGTCGATGTCTATTGCCTGGCGCGTACACCGAGCCCGGAAAGTCGTTAGCCGTCTCAGAGACACCACGGAACCTGTAGGAGCCTGGCTTGCCAGCGAATAGGCCCTTGAGCCTTGCGGCGATCTTGCGAACGCCATCGCCAGTAAGCTGGCTCCTGCAGAAACCGCGTTCGGCTTGAGTCAACCCGTATCGGCGGCTTGACGTCGAAAGCACCGAGAGGCACCTTGCCCAGTACCCCCGCTGCCCGAAGTCCGCCCCATGTCCCTGCCCGTCCTGCTGACCCAACACATCGTCCGCCGCCCGCAGCGTATCGCCCTGCTGCAACATATCGCCGAACAGGGCTCCATCACCCGCGCCGCGAAAAGTGCGGGCCTGAGTTACAAGGCGGCCTGGGACGCCATCGACGAGTTGAACAACCTGGCGCAAAAACCCTTGGTGGAACGCAGCGTTGGCGGCAAGGGCGGCGGTGGCGCCAAGCTGTCGGCTGAAGGCGAACGGGTGCTGCGTCTTTATCAACGCCTGCAAACCCTCCAGGCCCAGGTCCTCGAAGCCGCCGAAGACAGCGGCGACCTCGACCTGCTCGGCCGCCTGATGCTGCGCACCAGCGCCCGCAACCAGCTTCACGGCACAGTGCAGGACATCACCCGCCACGGGCGCAACGACCTCGTGCGTCTGGCCCTCGCCGGTGGGCTCACGCTGCAGGCACAGATCACCCATGACAGCACCCTGCGCCTGGAGCTGGAGAGCGGCACCGAAGTCGTCGCCCTGATCAAGGCCGGTTGGCTGGAACTAAGTGCAATCGGGCATCCCGCAAAATCCGGACACAATTCTCTAGGCGGTCAAATCGAGGACATTTCCGAGGATGAAGACGGCCCTTCGGAGGTCAGAATCGCGCTGCCGAACGGGCAAATCCTCTGTGCGCTGGCGCAACCGGAGCAGATAAAAAACCTCAGGCTGAGCGTGGGAAGCCCGGTGCAGACGGTGTTTGCGCCGTCCCTGGTGATTTTGGGTACACCGTTATGACGCCATCGCCAGCAAGCCGGCTCCTACAGAAGAACATATCCCACCTGTAGGAGCCGGCTTGCCGGCGATCGATCACGCAGCGATCCCGCGCTTTTTCTGCAACAAATCCGTCACAGCGCATTACTAAGGTGACCCCCTGACCCGCAGGGAGCCTGATCATGAACCTCTTAGAAGAAAACCAACCCACCGACCTGGAACAGATGGTCGGCCTCAGCCGTCGTGGCTTTATCAGTGCCGGCGCCTTGTGCGGCGCGGCAATGTTCCTCGGCGGCAACCTGCTGAGCCGCAGCGTGATGGCTGCCAGCGTCAGCGCCGCCTCCGGCCAACTGCTGGGTTTCGACAGCGTCGCCGCCGCCACCCGCGACACCCTGACCTTGCCGCCCGGCTATACCTCGTCAGTGCTGATCAGTTGGGGCCAACCCCTGGCCAAGAACGGCCCGGCCTTCGACCCGAGCGGCAACGGCACCGCCAAGGCCCAGGAAGTCCAGTTCGGCGACAACAACGACGGCATGAGCCTGTTCCCCTTCCCCGGCGACGACAACCGCGCGCTGATGGCGATCAACAACGAATACACCAACTACCGCTACCTCTACCCCCACGGCGGCCAGCCGCAATCCCTCGAAGACGTGCGCAAGGCCCAGGCCAGCGAAGGCGTGTCGGTGATCGAAATACAGCGCAAGGACGATCAATGGCACTTCGTCCAGGGCTCGTCCTATAACCGGCGGATCCACGGCAACACACCGATCAAATTCGGCGGCCCGGCAGCCGGCCACCCCTGGCTGCAGACCCAGGCCGACAAGCAGGGTCGCAAAGTCCTCGGTACCTTCCAGAACTGCGCCAACGGCAAGACGCCGTGGGGCACCTACCTGACCTGCGAAGAGAACTTCACCGACTGCTTCGGCAGCAGCCATACCGAACAGAAATTCGATGCCGCGCAAAAGCGCTATGGGGTCGTGGCCACCAGCAAAGAGATCAACTGGCACGCCCACGATCCACGCTTCGACATGGCCCTGAACCCCAACGAACTGAATCGTCACGGTTGGGTGGTGGAAATCGATCCGTTCGACCCGCAGTCCACCCCGGTCAAGCGCACCGCCCTGGGCCGTTTCAAGCACGAGAACGCCGCCCTGGCCGAAACCCGTGATGGCCGCGCCGTGGTCTATATGGGCGACGATGAGCGCGGTGAATTCATCTACAAGTTCATCAGCCGCGACAAGATCGACCACAAGCACCCCAAGGCCAACCGTGACCTGCTGGATCACGGCACCTTGTACGTTGCGCGGTTCGACAACGGCGACGGCCACCCGGATCGTCCGAAGGGTTCGGGAGAATGGGTCGAGTTGACCTTCGGTAAAAACGGTATCGATACCGGTAACGGTTTCGCCAGCCAGGCCGAAGTGCTGATCCATGCCCGCCTGGCCGCCAGCGTGGTCAAGGCGACACGCATGGACCGTCCGGAGTGGATCGTCGTCAGCCCCATCGACGGCCAGGTCTATTGCACCCTGACCAACAACGCCAAGCGCGGTGAGGACGGCATGCCGGCCGGCGGACCGAATCCCCGGGAGAAGAATGTCTACGGGCAGATCCTGCGCTGGCAGGCCGCAGGCAATGATCATGGCGCCCACACATTTGGCTGGGACTTGTTCGTGGTAGCAGGTAACCCGGCGGCACATCCCGGCACGGCCAAGGCCGGCTCTTCCAACATCACCCCGCAGAACATGTTCAACAGCCCGGACGGCCTGGGTTTCGACAAGGCCGGCCGCCTGTGGATCCTCAGCGACGGCGACTACAGCAACGCCGGGGATTTTGCCGGCATGGGCAACAACCAGATGCTCTGCGCCGACCCGGCCAGCGGGGAAATCCGTCGGTTCATGGTCGGCCCGGTGGGTTGCGAAGTGACCGGTATCAGCTTCTCGCCAGATCAGAAGACCTTGTTCGTCGGCATCCAGCATCCGGGTGAGGCCGGCAACTCGACCTTTCCCGAGCATCTGCCGAACGGCAAGCCACGCTCGTCGGTGATGGCGATCCGTCGGGAGGATGGCGGGATTATCGGCGCCTGATCAACCGCCTTCGCGGGCAAGCTCCGCTCCCACAGTATTTGAGTCGAGACTGGATACCGCATACGACAGAAAACCTGTGGGAGCGGAGCTTGCCCGCGAAGAAGCCGGAACAGCCGACACCTTTCTATGCCCCGGTGCGCTAACATGCTTGGCCGGACGCGGCCGCCTGCCGCCCGCAGGAGTCAGCATGTCCCACCCGTTTGAAACACTCACCCCCGACCTGGTGCTCGACGCCGTGGAAAGCATCGGCTTTCTCAGTGACGCCCGGGTCCTGGCGCTCAACAGCTACGAAAACCGTGTCTATCAGGTGGGCATCGAAGACGGCGAACCCCTGATCGCCAAGTTCTACCGCCCCCAGCGCTGGACCAACGAGGCCATCCTCGAAGAACACCGCTTCACCTTCGAACTGGCCGACTGCGACGTGCCGGTCGTCGCGCCGATGATCCACAACGGCGAAAGCCTGTTCGAGCACGCCGGCTTCCGCTTCACCCTGTTCCCCCGCCGTGGCGGCCGCGCCCCGGAGCCGGGCAATCTCGACCAGCTCTATCGCCTCGGGCAACTGCTCGGCCGCCTGCACGCCGTAGGCGCCACCCGGCCGTTCGAACACCGCGAAGCCCTCGGCGTGAAGAACTTCGGCGAGGACTCGCTGACCACCCTGCTGGAAGGCAACTTCATTCCCCGCAGCCTGCTGCCGGCCTATGAGTCCGTGGCCCGCGACCTGCTCAAGCGGGTGAAACAGGTCTACGCCGAGACCCCGCACCAGAACATCCGCATGCACGGCGACTGCCACCCCGGCAACATGATGTGCCGCGACGAGATGTTCCATATCGTCGACCTCGACGACTGCCGCATGGGGCCGGCCGTCCAGGACCTGTGGATGATGCTCGCCGGCGATCGCCAGGAATGCCTCGGCCAACTGTCGGAACTGATGGACGGCTACAGCGAGTTCCACGACTTCAATCCCCGCGAACTGGCGCTGATCGAACCCCTGCGCGCCTTGCGCCTGATGCACTACAGCGCCTGGCTGGCCCGCCGCTGGGACGACCCGGCGTTCCCCCACAGCTTCCCGTGGTTCGGCAGCGAGCGTTACTGGGGCGACCAGGTCCTGGCGTTGCGCGAACAACTTTCCGCACTGAATGAAGAACCGCTGAAATTATTCTGACGGTTGTGGCAGGATTTACTGACGCCTGAAAAGGCGTCATCCCTCATTCAATAAAATAAAACTCTTACAAGAAATTAGTCAGCAGCCTAAGAAAGGACTCTGCATGCAAGCCGCCAACCCGCGTCGCGGGTATATCCTTGGCCTCAGCGCCTACGTCATCTGGGGCCTGTTCCCGATGTACTTCAAAGCCATCGCCGCCGTACCGGCCGTCGAGATCATCGTCCACCGCGTGCTCTGGTCCGCCCTGTTCGGCTCCCTGTTGCTGATGGTCTGGAAGCACCCCGGCTGGTGGCGCGAGCTGCGGGACAACCCGCGCCGCCTGGCGATCCTGGCCCTGAGCGGCACCCTGATCGCCGCCAACTGGCTGACCTACGTCTGGTCGGTGAATAACGGGCGCATGCTCGAGGCCAGCCTGGGCTACTACATCAATCCGCTGGTCAACGTACTGCTGGGCATGCTGCTGTTGGGCGAACGCCTGCGCCGCCTGCAATGGATCGCCGTTGGCCTCGCCGCCGTGGGCGTGGCGCAGCAGGTCTGGCAGGTCGGCAGCCTGCCCTGGATCTCGCTGGTGCTGGCGCTGACCTTCGGTTTCTACGGGCTGATCCGCAAACAGGCACCGGTCAAGGCCCTGCCGGGCTTGGTGGTGGAAACCTGGATGCTGGTGCCCATCGCCATCGGCTGGCTGTTGCTGCACCCGCTCGCCACCAGCGCCCAGGCCGAATTCTGGACCACCTCGCAAGCCTGGTGGTTGATCGCCGCCGGCCCGGTCACGCTGATCCCGCTGGTAAGCTTCAACGCGGCGGCACGTCACCTGCCCTACACCACCCTGGGTTTCCTGCAATACATCGCGCCAACCCTGGTGTTGCTGTTGGCCGTGCTGCTGTACGACGAACACCTGACCGCCAGCAATCTGGTGGCCTTCGTGTTTATCTGGACGGGATTGGCGGTGTACAGCGTCGATGCCTGGCTCAGCCTGCGCAAGCGCAGCTGATCAAAAAACACACAAAAGCCTGCAAACCTTGCTCCACCTGGGCTGCAGGCTTCTACCCCAAGGTTATCCACAAGCCGGTCCACGCCGTTTGTGCACAAGCCCTTGAAACTGCTCGTTTTTTGCTCATACCCTGGAAAGCCCCGGCCGGCCTGGTCGGGCGTAGGCTCTCCCCAGGTTATCCACAGGCCCATCCCCGTTAAAACTGGATAACCCGCCTCACGCTTCGTCGCTGCGCAACATCAACTCCACCATCAATTCGTCGGCCAGGGTTTCCAGGCCCGACTGCAGGGCTTCCAGCGGCAGGTCAAACGGCACCGCCAGGATCGCCTCGGCATGGAACAGCGGGTCGCCACTCATGGGCGCGGGGCTCACGTCGGTCACCAGTTGCTCCAGGTTGATGCCTTGCTCAGTCAGCAAGCGGGTGATGTCCCGCACAATGCCCGGGCGATCATTGCCCACCAGTTCCATCGCGATGGGTTTCCAGCGGCCGGGCGCTTCGCCACCGCCGGGAATCACCTGAATCTGAATCCCCTGGCTGGCGAGCGCTTGCAGTGCCTTGATCAAGGCGTCATGGGCCTCGGCGGGCGCCTCGACCCGGACAATCCCGACAAACTGCCCGGCCAGGCCCGACATGCGGCTTTCCAGCCAGTTACCGCCATGCTCGGCGATGCACAAGGCAATCTGTTCGACCTGGCCGGCCTTGTCGGGTGCGAATACAGTCAGTACGAGATGGTCCACGGGATAGCCCTCTTGTCGTTGGTCGCTCCAGTATAGGCAAGGGGTGCTACCTCACGACGACGGGCTTGGAAAAACAAGCCCCTGCTCTGGCAGGGGCTCGCTCAAAAACTTCTCATATGGATTTGCGGGGCTGGCATGACCCGTTCTTTCGAACCGGCCCTCAGTAATGGCGATAGACATCGAAACGCACTTCACCCTGGCTGAAGTATCGAGGATCGGCAGCGTATAATCCCCTGACGCCTGTCGACGTTACAGAAGGGACATTCAAATAAGTTCCGCGACCTGACTCCATAATGACCCACCCCGCGCCAGAATCGGTGCCACCACCCGATATATCCCTTTTGATGAAAATACTCCCGGAGGCGCCTTGAAGAGGAACGAAATACAGGTGGGCCGTATACTTGGCAGCGTATCCTTCCAGGAAATCAGGTCCACTCCTAGCTGACTGGCCAGGCAAAGGAGCATTTTTGCTGTATGACTCTTCCAGGAAAATAGCTTCAGGAGAAACGCCTGGAGGATTGGCCCCTATTCGGAACTTCTGATTGCTCGACCCGCCCTTTGGATAAAGAATAACTTTGGTACCATCCGCCGTGCCGGATCCGGAGACGTCCAGAACCCGACCGTTGCCCTGGTTTTCGATATAGACAAAACGACTGCCTGCATCCGTGATCAGCCAGAATTGATTACTGGCCCCAGTATTGTTCGTCGTAATGGCATCCCCATTGCTGGCTGCCGTCAGGTATCCATCAGTAATTGGAAACACTTGAATCTGGTAAGCCTTTTTTGTTCGTTATATTTGAAAACCCAGGTTGAAAACACCAAGTTCTCACTACTGTAAAGTCTTACAACATTATCAGAACCCATCTTTATAAAGCTTTTCCCGTTTAAAGCAGTGAATATTTTTTTGGGACTCGTTGGAACGGTTACTGCCCGACCCGAGCCGGTCCCGATTATCTGCTCGAGGATTGCGGGATCAAGGGTTTTGCTGCGCGGTTTCATTACAGTTCTCCTTTGTTTGCTGGTGAGGCAACCACTATGGAGACAGCGATGGCGAAGTATTGACAGCGCTTGCCAACGACCGGCTGACACATAACACCCAAACGCCCAGCTTAGCCTGATTATAAAAGGCAGTGAGAGGGCTTTTTCGACCCCCTCTTTTGCAGAGACGGCTCACTCCGGCGGGGTTAAGTTCCTAGCCTGAATTTCTGATGGGTCGTCTCATGATCGTAATCAAGGTAAACGGGACTACCCTCTGCTCCGCTGCTCCCGAGAGTAAAAACCCTATTGGGGTATCCGTATTTAGATATAGATACAAGACCACCTCCTGCCTCAGCAATATACCAAACTTGAAGGTGGGTGCTCGCCCCAACACGGGCTTCCGCGACGAGATCATCCCTGTCCGTTGCAGTAATATACAAGGAACTCTGATAAGATTTAATATAGTAATCTACATGAGTGTATCTTTCGAACGTCCACAACGAGTTGGGTGGAGGGCTACTTGCACGAGTAATCCTAAGTTCGTTATCACGCCCATCACGAAAATAGAGATAGCTTGTTCCGTCTGTAGCTGAGAATATTTTTACGGGACCCGTTGGGATGGTTACCGCCCGGCTAGAGCCGGATTCAGGTGCCTGATCTGACATTGTAGGGTCGGGGGTATGAGCGCTCTTTTTCATTACAGTTCTCCTTTGCTTACGGGTGAGGTAACAGCAATGGATACAGCAATGGCGAAGAGTAGAGCGTTTGCCAACAACTGGCTGACACATAATACCCGAGCGCTCAGTATAGCTCAGTGATGAAAGGCGCAAGCTTGCCCATCTGACGAACGATGGCCTAGATAGGGCCCGGGTGCCTGGTCTTGCTGGAGCAGGGTTCGGCGATATACCGCGTTATCGTTCTTCGCGGGCAAGCACCGCTCCCCCCCCCCACCCACCGCACACGTAGTCATCGCGAGCCTCCGGGACAGAGGTCCGCCGCAAAACAAATCGTGTACTATTTTCAGATTTATCTGGAACAATTAACACTTTTCTTGAGAACATCAGCGGCTTCTGCGTGACCAGACAGAACCCACTGGTCGCGAAACGACGTATTTAGTCTGATTTTCACAACCGCAATGCATCATGTAGTATGCGCCGGAACGCACTACATAACGTTGGATCGACGTCTGCCCGAGTGTCTGTGAGATCACGGAAAGCCCCGCCAGCTCAGGTCGGCCGGGTGAGCCCAGCCGTCCGCGAGGGCATGTTCTGGTACTGTGTTCAGAGAAGCACGCAAGGCTTTAAATAGAAGAGCTGAATAGCTGAGCAGAGTGAGGCAAGCAATGACTGAACACGTTCAAGTCGGTGGCCTTCAGGTCGCCAAAGTCCTGTTCGACTTCGTGAACCACGAAGCCATTCCCGGTACCGGTCTGACCGCCGACCAGTTCTGGGCCGGCGCCGACAAGGTCATCCACGACCTGGCGCCGAAGAACCAGGCTCTACTCGCCAAACGCGATGATTTCCAGGCCCGGATCGACGCCTGGCACCAGTCCCGGGCCGGCCAGGCCCACGACGCCGTGGCTTACAAAGCCTTCCTGCAAGACATTGGCTACCTGCTGCCAGAAGCGGCGGATTTCCAGGCCACTACCCAGAATGTCGACGACGAGATCGCCCGCATGGCCGGCCCGCAGCTGGTGGTGCCGGTGATGAACGCGCGTTTCGCCCTCAACGCCTCGAACGCCCGCTGGGGTTCGCTGTATGACGCGCTCTATGGCACCGATGCCATCAGCGAGGCCGACGGCGCGGAAAAAGGCAAAGGCTACAACAAGGTCCGCGGCGACAAGGTCATCGCCTTCGCCCGCGCCTTCCTCGATGAAGCCACG
>Ga0302155_10000482_pt1 | contig 31740 bp, 29 predicted proteins | sample I_Bog_N3_1_FD_193508 | JGI IMG/M metagenome (GOLD analysis project Ga0302155, IMG submission 193508) | Peat permafrost microbial communities from Stordalen Mire near Abisko, Sweden - I_Bog_N3_1 | ecosystem: Environmental > Terrestrial > Soil > Wetlands > Peat | place: Sweden: Abisko, Stordalen...
TGATTTTTCGCAGTATGCGTTGGACGAAGCGATTCGCCCGGTAAAAACCAATTCCATCGAGTCCTTGGTCAAGACAGTGACCGATCCGGAACTCAACTGGACCAAGCGCAAGTTGCTGCAACAACTGGAGCTTGGCGGGCGCTATGCTCTTATTGTCGGTTCGCCGCAGCAGGTCGCCGATGCGCTTGAAGCCTGGGTGCGCGAGACCGACATTGATGGTTTTAACCTGACCCGTACGGTGACGCCGGAAAGTTTTGAGGCCTTTGTCGATCTGGTGATTCCAGAGTTGCAAACGCGCGGTTCCTACAAGCAGGACTATGCGCCGGGCAGCTTGCGGGAGAAACTATTCCACGCAGATGCTTACCTGCCGCCGCAACATATCGGCGCGTCCTATCGGACTGGCGCATCCATTTCCCAGCGGCGTGAGCCATCTGTTTGCGGATGATCCAAAGAGAATAATCAAACTACAAAAAATTCGTTTTACTGTGCAAATGCGGAAGCTACATTGATCATTTTTGAAAGAAATCAATGAAGTCATATTTTCATCGTTTAGTCATTGCCATGTTGTTGGGCTTAGTTACCTTTGCTGCCGTAGCCGAAGACAAAATTTTGAAGGTCGGTGTCACCAGCGGCCCGCATGCGCAGATTTTTGAAGTGGTCAAACGATTGTTTGAGCGTAACAATCCTGGCTATAAAATCCAGATCGTCGAATTCAACGATTACATTCAGCCCAATGCCGCACTGGATGCCGGCGAGCTTGATGCCAACAGCTATCAGCATCGGCCGTTTCTGAACGCACAGATCAAGGCGCGCGGCTACAAATTGGTTGGTAGCGGCACGACCTTTGTCGGACCGATGGCGGTGTATTCAAAGAAGTATCATCGTCTCGCTGAGCTTCCTGCTGGCGCCAAGATCGGCATTCCCAATGATCCTGCCAATGAAAGCCGCGTACTGCTGCTGTTGCAGAAAAATGGCGCCATCAAGTTGCGCGCAGGTATCGATCCGCTTACCGGTGTCAATGCCACGCCGATCGACATTGTCGATAATCCGAAGAAATGGAAGTTCGTGGAAATCGATGCCGCACAGTTGCCGCGCACGCTCGATGATCTGGATGCTTCCGCGATCAACGCCGATTATGCGGTCAAGGCCGGCTTCAATCCGGCGCGCGATAGTCTGGTGGTGGAAAGCGGAGACAGTCCCTATGCCTGCCTGATTGCCGTACGCGAAAAAGATCAGGGGCAGCCGTGGTTGCCGCGTCTGGTCCAGGCGTATCAGTCTGACGAAGTGAAAAAATACATCGCGAGCGAATTCAAGGGCGGCATTCTGGCCGGCTGGTGATGGCCTGGCATGTGGTGTATCAGCGCTGCATGCCCCAGCGTTTGACGGTAAGCCGTTCGATGGTATTGAAGCCGAGGTTTTCGACCAGCAGGCCGATGATGATCACCATCGCCAAACCAGCGAACACCTTGTCGGTAAACAGCTCATTGCGATTCTGGAAAATATACCAACCCAGGCCACCTTTGCCGCTGGAGGCGCCGAAAACCAATTCGGCCGCAATCAGCGTGCGCCAGGCAAATGCCCAGCCGATGCGCAGTCCGGCCAGGATGGAAGGCAATGCCGCCGGCACCAAAATGAACAGCACGAAGCGCAGACCGCGCAGCCCATAGTTGCGTCCGGCCATGCGCAAGGTCTCGGACACGCCGAGAAAGCCGGTATAGGTGTTCAGGGCCAAGGCCCACACGACGGAGTGAATCAGCACGAAGATCAAGCTGTCCTGGCCCAGTCCGAACCAAAGTAAGGCCAATGGCAGCAGGGCGATGGCCGGTAACGGATTGAACATGGCGGTGAGCGTGCTGAGGAAATCGCGCCCCAGCTGCGTCGATACTGCCAGCGTGGTCAGCACGAACGCCATTGCAATACCGATCAGGTAACCCTTGATCAGTACCTGTAGCGAAATCCCCACCTTTTCCAGTAGTTCGCCGCTTACCACGCCGTCGACGAAAGCCTGTGCAGTCTGCACAAAGCCGGGCAGCAGCAAGTCATTGTTTTGCCAGCGTGCCAGCAACTCCCACAGCAGCGCCAGCAAGATCAGGATCAGGCTCTTGCGCAGCCAGCTTTGCTGCCAGAGTCGCTGCGCCAGTGGCAACTTGCGTTGCAGCGGCACAGCGGTCAACGGTGTCAGAGGAACTTCGTATTCCGGACGGATGGGCGGATAGAGGGGCATGCGGGGCTCGTTGGTCGTGGTCAGTAAGAGAAACGGACATCCTGGAAGCTGAACTGGGCGGGTTCTGGAGTACCTTCGTCGAACAACAATCTGTGGATGCGCCGGGCTGTTTCCTGGAAGCTGACGCTACCCAGACTTTGCAGGTCGTACTGGTGGCTATTGATTTCGGCGCGCACGCGTCCGGGATGTGGTGACAGCAACAGGATACGGTTGCCGACCACCAGCGCTTCTTCGATCGAATGGGTGACGAACAACAAGGTAAAGCGAACCTCTTCCCACAAAATCAGTAATTCTTCCTGCATCTTGCGCCGGGTCAGTGCATCGAGCGCGGCGAAGGGCTCATCCATAAGCAATATCTTGGGCTGCATGGCCAGCGCACGTGCAATGGCCACGCGTGCCTTCATCCCGCCTGACAGGGTATGCGGATAGGCGTTTGCGAAGCGCGACAGGCCAACCTTGTCGAGGTAGTGCGCAGCGCGTTCTGCCGCTTCACGCTTGCCTAAGGTGCGTGAAGCCAATAGTGGAAACATGACATTTTGCAACACCGTCTTCCAGGGTGGCAATTGATCGAATTCCTGAAACACGACGATGCGGTCAGGGCCGGGCCGGGTGATGATTTGTCCGTCCAGGCGGATCGCACCGGCGCTTGGTTTGATGAACCCGGCAGTGGCCTTGAGCAGGCTGGACTTGCCGCAGCCCGAAGGACCGAGCAAGACGAAGCGGTCGGCCGGGTAGACGTCGAAGCTCACATCGTGGGTGGCCTGCACCACGGCGGTGGTGCTGCGGTACTGCAAGCTGACCCGATCGACTTGTAGTAGCGGCGTGGTGATGATGTCAACTGCCGGGCTGAGCATAGGCTTCTTCAAAGAAATAGTCTTTCCAGGACGCCGCATGATTTTTCAGCACGCCCAGTTCATACAGCTTGTCGGCATAGACATAGCTGCGTTGCGGTGAGACCGTGAAATCGATTTCCGGGTCTTCGACGATTTTGCGTATGAATGCCGGTGCCAGACGGGATTGCTGCACCCGGATGAAGGTCTCTGCAGCCTTGGGCTTGTTGGTGCGGATGAATTGCGCCGCTTCTACCAATGCCTTATAGAAGGCCTGGTAGGTTTTGGGATTGGCATCGTGGAATTTCTGCGTGGTATAGAGCACGTTGAAAGTCGCCTTGCCGCCCAGAATGTCGTACGAGCTGAGTACCTTGTGGACATTCTTGTTTTCCAGTTCCTGATACTGGAACGGCGGACTGGAGAAGTGGGCGTTGAGTTCCGAGCCGCCGGCTATCAGTGCGGCAGTGGCATCTGGATGCGCCAGACTGACCGAGATCGTATCGAAACGCTTGTAGTCGTTCTTGCCGAACAGACGTGCGGTTTCGATCTGCAAGGTACGCGACTGGAAGCCGACACCGGCAGCCGGTACCGCGATCCGGTCCTTGTCGCTGAAGTCGCTCAGCGTCTTGACCTTGGGATTGTTGCTCAACAGATAATTCGGCATGGATCCTAGCGAAGCGATGGCCTTGACGTTCTGGCGACCGCGGGTACGGTCCCACAAGGCCAGCATCGGCGGCAGGCCGGCCGAGACGACATCGAGAGCACCGGCCAACAGCGCTTCATTCATGGCGGTGGAGCCGGAAATGCTGCTCCATTCAACTTTGATGTCCAGACCTTCTTGTTTACCGTATTTTTCGATCAGTTTCTGATCTTGCACGACATCGAGGATCAGATAGCCAATGCCAAACTGCTGTGCGATGCGGATCTGACCTTCGGCACGGGCAGCCGATGCTGCCAATACCAACAACGCTGCTGTGAGTGTGACGGCAACGATAACTTGCTTGGAAGACATGTTTACTCCAGAGGGTAATACCATCAGCCTGACATTTATTTACATCCGCGAGGGCTTAAAAGTAAAGGCGATAGGAAATCGCATTCTTTATTACCTGGCAGTATATAAAGATGTAGAGAGAATGAAAAACGTGTTTATTGCATATAGATATGCGTTTTTTACAGGGTTTTCCCTGAAATTTCCGCACATTGTGGATTTTTAAGAAATGGCATTGCGCATACAATTGCGCCTCTGGGGCTATTTTGCCAATGTCAAGTGCACTGCAGCATACAGAGGCCTTTGTGCAACGACAGGACCCGGTATAAAAAAATTAATATACAGTACGCGCTTGAAGATTTAGAACGCCTGACAAAACGCCGATGGCAAGAAGGTGCAACGCTGCAAGCGGCGTTTTGTTAGGCGTTCTTAAGTGCACCAGGCCTGCCAAAAGGGCCTCATCCTTGGTGCGAAACATAATTACATACGCTCAGGCTCAGCCGACGTAGACAGCATCTCAATTGAATACGGGAAAACAATGAGTTCAACTCAGGTCAGACCACAACACTCCTTCCGATCTCAGAAATTCCACATGATCACTCTGGCCGCGCTAGGGATTGTGTTTGGCGATATCGGTACCAGTCCGTTATACGCGCTCAAGGAGTGTTTCAGTCCTGAACACGGTATTCCGTTCTCCTCGGGAGCGGTGCTGGGCATTATTTCGATGCTGTTCTGGTCGATCACGATTGTGGTCTCGCTCAAGTACGTGTTGTTCGTCATGCGTGCCGATAATAACGGCGAAGGTGGCGTGCTGGCGCTCATGGCGCTGACCCTGCGAACCGCTGTGGCCGGTTCGCGGCGCGCCAAGGTATTGATGATGCTGGGAGTGTTCGGCGCTTGTATGTTTTATGGTGACGTCGTCATTACTCCCGCCATTTCGGTCTTGTCGGCGGTGGAGGGTATGGATATCGCCGTACCCGGGACTTCCACGTATGTGATTCCGTTGACGCTGGTGATTCTGATCGGGCTGTTCCTGATTCAGCGCCACGGCACCACTTTGGTGGGCAAACTGTTTGGGCCGGTCATGTTTGTCTGGTTCATTGGACTGGGGCTGCTGGGTCTGTTTAATATCATGAAGGCACCGGGCATTTTGGTGGCGGTCAATCCGTACTACGCCTTCCATTTCATGAGCCAGCATGCGCTGCAGGCGTTTGTGGTGCTAGGCTCGGTAGTGTTGGTGCTGACCGGTGCCGAAGCGCTGTATGCCGACATGGGGCATTTCGGCATTCGTCCTATCCGTTACGCCTGGTTGTTTACGGTCATGCCGTGTCTGCTGATCAACTATTTTGGTCAAGGTGCCAACTTGCTGGTCAATCCGGCGGCCATCGATAATCCGTTTTACCTGATGGTGCCGAACATCTTGCTGGTGCCAATGGTGATATTGGCGACTCTGGCCACCATCATTGCTTCGCAGGCGGTGATTTCCGGCGCATTCTCGCTGACCAGCCAGGCGATCCTGCTGGGCTTCGTACCGCGCATGCGCATCTTGCACACTTCGGCCGATGAACGCGGCCAGATCTATATTCCTTTGATCAACTGGATGTTACTGGTGCTGGTAGTTGCCGTGGTGCTGGCATTCAAGAAGTCCGACAATCTGGCCGCAGCGTATGGCGTGGCGGTGACCACGACCATGGTCATTACCACCATGCTGGCTGGCGTAGTGACGCGCATCGAGTGGAAGTGGCATCCGGTATTGGTGACACTGGTCATCAGTGCTTTCTTTATCGTCGACTTTTCGTTCTTTGCCGCCAACCTGCTTAAAATCGCCGACGGCGGCTGGTTCCCATTACTGTTAGGCGGCTTCGCCTTCTTCCTGCTGATGACCTGGTATTCAGGCCGCATGTTGCTGCGTACCCGGGTCAAGGATGACGGTATCCCACTGGAGCCTTTTGTTGACGGTTTGCTGGCGCATCCGCCCCATCGCGTTGGCGGCACCGCCGTGTTCATGACGGGCAACGTCAATACCGTGCCGGTGGCGCTGTTGCACAATCTCAAGCACAACCGCATTCTGCATGAACGCGTGTTTTTCCTGAAAATCAGTATCTGGGATGTGCCGTATGTGGAAGATGCGGCGCGTCTGACGCTCAAGGAGCTGGGCGGTAACGTCTATTTGCTGCGTGCGGTGTTCGGTTTCAAGGAAGCGCCGGAAGTGAGCAAGGTATTGGAATTGGCTGGGAAGCAATTCAACATGAGCTTCGACCTGATGGACACCTCGTTCTTCCTGGCGCGCGATACGGTGGTGCCGAGCAAGTTGCTGGGCATGTCGCTGTGGCGTGAGCAGTTGTTTGCCTGGATGTATCAGAATGGCGCCAAGCCATCTGACTTTTTCCATATCCCAGCTAATCGGGTAGTGGAACTGGGTACCAAGGTCGAAATCTAGTTTTAGGCAGAGCGGCGTTATCGATGCCAACCCAGCACGATAGCGCCCACTGCAATGAGGGTGGCGGCGCTGATGCGTCGCCGTGTCAGTCTTTCTCCCAGGAAGATGGCGCCGATCAGTGCAGCAAACAGCACGGAAGTCTCGCGCAGGGCGGAGACGGTACCCATTGGTGCCAGCGTCACGGCCCAGATCACAATCCCGTAAGCCAATAAAGACATGATGCCGCCGGCCAGACTGAGCCAGTTCTGGCGGCGTTGCGGTGCCATCGGCAAACGTCGCTGCTGCCACATGAATATCAATGCCAGTGGCAAACTATCGAGCACGAACAGCCAGCCTGCATACGCCAGCGCGTTGCCTGCCGAACGCGCACCGATACCGTCGGTGACGGTATAGGCCGCGATGAAGGCGCCGGTGGTGAAGGCTGCCAGCGGACCGGACAGGTTATGGCGGTCTTTGATATTGGCCAGGCTGATGATGCCGATCGACACCAGCGCGACACCCAGCCAGGTGGTGCTGCTCATTTGTTCTCCTACCAGCAAGGCTGCGCCAATCGATACCAGCAACGGCGAAGAACCGCGTGCAATTGGATAGGATTGGCCAAAGTCACCAATGCGGTAGGCGCGGATCAGGAACAGGTTATAACCGGTATGCAGCACCGCCGAGAGCACAATGTAGGGCCAGGCAGCGGCATGTGGCAGCGGCGTAAATAAGACCAGTGGGATGGCGCCGATGCCGGCGCCGATGGTCATGATGGCTAATGAAACAAGGCGGTCGCCGCTACTTTTGAGCAGCGCATTCCACGAGGCATGCAGCAGGGCGGCGAGCAACACTAGTGCGACGACGCCAATGCTCATGGTAAATCTCCGAAATCAAAATTCATGGCAGTAGTCATGGTGGACAACAATGGCCATGTTTGGCCAAAAAGCCACCATCATACGCGCAGTGCTGGCGTCAACGCGCTTGCGTCTGCGCTGTTATTTCTGCCTGGCAGCGCCACAATGCATGCCCGGAAGCAAGATATTTGCGTTCGAACGGCGTGACCGGTGTGGTTGGCAGGTAGGAGGCGCAGTGGCTGGCGTGCTGCAGAGTCGGGCCACCTAGCTGGTTGAGTGCGGCAGCAAATTCCTCGACATAGATGTGCCAGTTGCTGCGACATTCGATATGGCCGCCGAGTGCGACGATTGTGGGAAACACCGCATGGCCATGCCAACGCCGGGCCAGATGACCTATCTTGGGCCAGGGATTGGGATAGAGCAGATACTGGCGCACCGGAAAAATCCCGGCCGCTAGCAGCAGGCGCCAATAATCAACCAGGTCGGCACGGACGAAGCAGAGATTGTCAGGTTCAGGACCAGACCAATGGGTCTGGCGTGCCAGGCGGTCTGCCGACTGGTCGATGCCGATAACGAAATGGTCGGGATATTGCGCTGCCAGATGCCGTGTCGACAGACCAACTCCGCAACCTGTATCGAGAATCAGCGGGGCGGCACCGGCAGCGTGCCAGGCGGTAATGCTGTTGTCAAATGCGCGACGATTGTAGTCGGTAATGGGTTTGCGGAACGGCGTGGCGGCGTGTTTTGTCAGCAGGCTCGACAATTGTGTGTGGATACCAGTCTGGCTGCTGGAGATGGCGGCGGAGTTCAAGGCGGACGGAAAAACGTGAACGGCGAAGGCGGCAAGTACAAATCCCGGCAATCCCTGTGTAGCTGCGAGGGGATTGCCGGGCAAGTCTTAATTAATGCAGAGTCATTGATTGGCGCATCATCAAATCGTATTGGCTGAGGAAGGTATCGATGTCTTCCATCGAAGGTTCGGTGGCGATCAGTTCCTGCACATCCTTGCGAAACAGCTCGGCGGCGGGACCGTCGATGTAGATTTCACGCTGACCGGATTTGTCCATGATTTCATAACCGCCGAAGCGCAGGGCTTCGTGATCGCGGTCGGCACCGAATTCAACGACGCTGTATTGCTCACTGTTATAGATCGTATTCATAGTGGCTCCTTTAGCAAATGCTCGAAATTTGAGAAGGAAATGGCGTCACCTGACAATATTTCAAGGGCGCTGCAGGCCCTTAAATCTGTTTACGGCACGAGCAGCAATAACTTTTGTGTCTGCCTAAAAATGTGATGAGATACGCTCAGAAAGCGAGAAAAGGCGGCAGCAAGGCTACAAATCAAATAGGAACGTTGCGACGGTGGAAATTTTGCCAGCAGGAAGCGTTCAATGTGACGGCCCCGCTTGCACGGGCGGCGTTGGAAAAACGAGGCTGCGACCTAGGCCGCAGCCATTATTGTTCAAACGTCTTTTTTGGCGAGCTTGCCAGGCTCGACACCGAGTTGCTTCAATTTGCGATACAAATGGGTGCGCTCCAGCCCAGTGCGTTCTGCCACGCGTGTCATGCTGCCATTTTCGCGCACCAGATGGTATTCGAAATAGGCGCGTTCGAAGGCGTCGCGTGCTTCGCGCAACGGCAAGTCGAAAGAAATATTCGAGGCGTTGTCGGCAATCGGTGCATAGGCCGGGGATGCCACCACACCGTGTGGTAAGGAATCGGCGCCTCCAGAGGACTGATAGGACGATAGCGCAGCCGCATGATGGTCGCCGCTGTCGGCACTAACGGTTACGTTGGGACGGATAAAAGAGGGCGAGCGGGCCGGTTCGCGACTATGCGAGAGCCCTTGTTGGACCGCTTTGAGCAGTTTTTGCAGCGCAATCGGCTTTTCCAGAAAATTAAGCGCGCCGATACGGGTAGCCTCGACTGCCGTATCAATCGTGGCATGTCCGGACATCATGATGACCGGCATGGTCAGCAAGCCATCGCGCTGCCATTCCTTGAGCAGGGTCACACCATCGGTGTCGGGCATCCAGATGTCGAGCAGCACCAGTTCAGGAATGCTGCTCAAGCGTAGTTCACGCGCCTGTTGGGCATTTTCTGCGGTGGATACGACGTGTCCCTCATCGCCCAAGATTTCTGAGAGCAATTCGCGAATACCCATTTCGTCATCGACGACCAGGATGTTAGCCATGTGCCTGCTTTCCTCATTAACTATTTTTGAGATATTTTATGCAACCGGTAAAACCATGCGTTTCGGTTGCAAAATCAATCCAGCCAGGCATGTCGACAAAGACGGTACCCTCGGTACAGCACGCAGACCCAGTCCCCCGGATGACGCTTTGCAAACACTTCGTTTTCTATGATGAAACGAATCTGGCGAAATTTTATTTCGCAACCTTACTTGTTAACTAACGATGTATCAACGGCAGTAACGGCAAAATCTTAATCCTTATGCATCTGGTGCTAACTTTAACAGCAAAATTAGAATTTTTGCGCCTCTCGTATCGTATCGATTCTGTATGTCGACCCGTCCCCCATGCTCATCGATAATTTTTTTGACCATGGCGAGGCCTAAACCGGTGCCTTTGGGTTTGGATGTGACATAAGGTTCGAAGGCGCTGGCGAGAATTTTGGGCGCGAAACCAGGGCCGTTATCGGTGATCGATAGACACACGGCGCTGCGTGCCGAGCCATCCGAACCTTGATATTTGACCAATTCGGTGAGCACATCGATACGCGGCAGGGTACCACCGTTTTCGGCCACGGCGTCCTGGGCATTTTGCAGCAGGTTATGGATTACCTGACGCAATTGGGTGGCGTCGCCCATGACCTTGGGCAGTGACGGCGCCAGACGAGCATGGATCACATCGCGGCTGTCGCCGTTGAGGTAGAGGTGCAGGATTTCTTCGGTCAGGGCATTCAGATCGAGTGCCACCGGTTTGGCCGGTGGTGTCTTGGCGTAATCGCGGAAGTCATCGACCATGCGCTTCATGGCCGCGACCTGATTGACGATGGTGGTGGTGCTGCGCTCCAGTATGGCAGCGTCGGCCGGGAGTAGTTTGTCCGACAGACGCATTTGCAGCCGCTCCGCTGACAACTGGATCGGTGTCAGTGGGTTTTTGATTTCATGGGCCAGGCGTCGCGCCACTTCGCCCCAGGCAATCGAGCGCTGGGCCGAGATCACATTGCTGATATCGTCAAAGACGACCACATAGCCGACCCCGTTTTCCACCGGTAAATGAGAGCCGCGTGCCAGCAGGATGGTTTTTCTGTTGTTGTGCGCGGCTTCTTGTGATGTTTGCTGTGTCTGGCCGTCGCCTAGTTCAATTTGCTGTTGCCAGTGCAGGCTGTCATGAGCAGAATCGGCTGCCAGTTGTGCACTTTTTTCGGAAAATGCCTTGATGATGGCTTCGGCAAACAAGGCCTGGCCCTCAATGGTATGCAAGGGCGTACCGATGAGGTTGCTGAAATCATAGGCCAGGATGCGGCGCACCGAATCGTTCACGCTGACGATGCGAAATTCATTATCGAGCACCATCACGCCGGCCGACATATTGGCCAGTACCGACTCCAGATAAGCCTTGGCGTTTTCCAGTTCGGCGCGATTGCGCTCAACCGAGGTACGCGCCTCGAGTAACTGACGCGTCATGGCATTAAATGATTGGGTCAGCGTACCCAGTTCGTCGGAGGTACTGACGATGGGGCGTGGCGACAGGTTGCCCTCGGCCACTGCTTTGGTACCTTCTGCCAGCAGTAGCAAGGGTTTGGCCAGGTCGCTGGCAATCAGGAAGGCGCTCGCGATGGCACCGAAAATGGCCAGTAGCAGGGTCAGCGTGAGTGTGACCAGATAGATCTTACGCAAGCCCGAACGCGCCACGGAACGTTGTTGGTATTCGCTGTAGGCCAGACGCAGGGTTTCTGCATTGGAGGCAAGGTAATCAGGCACCGGTTGCATAATCTGTAAAAAGCGCTCGGCGCTTTGTAATTCCATCAATCTGCTGGAATTGGGAACTGCCACCACGACATGCAAGCGCAGGTTGCTTTCAGTGTCTGAAGCGCCATCGGCCGTGCGCGAATCGTCGCTTTCGACCACCGAAAAACCGCGTGTGAGCCGTGCCTGCCGCATCATGGTGGGACTGGGCAGGGTCGGCGTGAGCTCGGCAATGCGTCCACCTACGGCTGCCAGAACCTGGCCGTTGGCGTTGACCAGAGTGAGCTCCATGTTTTGATCGTGCAGACGAGACAGATAGGTGACCTGCTCGGATTCGGACATGTCGGCCAATTCCTGGCTCATGGTGCGGGCGCGCGAAGTCAGGTCGATCAGCGAGGAGTCAAGCGCATTGCGGCCAAGGTTAAGCCCCGACTCCAACGCAGCTTCCATGCGCACATCAAACCAGGATTCGATCGAACGCGACACGAACTGTACCGACACCAGATAAATGACCGCACCAGGCAGGATGCCGATAAGGGCAAACATCATGACTAACCGCGCCAGCAGTTTCGAGCCGAATTTGCCACTGCGGTAGCGTTTGTACAAGCGGGTCAGCAGCAGGATCACCAGCACCAGCAGCGACACCGTGGCCAGTACATTGAGGCCGAGCAGCCAAGGGTAGTGCTGGTCGAACAAGGCCGAGTTTTCAGAGGCCGAGGCCAGCAGGAACAGCAGAATGCTGATGACCCCGCCGCCCACTACCAGTACATAGCGTAGAGCTCGATTCATTCGGCTGTGAAGCTAAATTCTTTCCAGTCGGAGGAAAGCCGCCAATCACTGTTGTTGAGGGCGTTGATCTGGAACGGTTTAGGTAGTTGCGCCACATCCAGGCGCATGCGCAAGCCAACGTTATACACATCTCCCGCTGCGAGGGTGTTCTTGTCGGCAATGACCCAGCGCGGCGGACGTCGAATCAAGGACATGGCATCTTCCAACGAGCTGAAACTCTGCTGCAGCTGACCGCTAGTGGAAGCGTGGTACTGGCGTGTCAACACATTGTAAGAAATCCGAACCGTGCGCGATAACGATACGGCAACTTCGTCAAACCAATACCAGCGCCGTCTGGTGACCTGTACATCGGTGGTGAAGTAGAGCGGAACGCCACGTACCAGAGCATCTTCCAGGCTGCGGTTGAGCTCAAATGCATAGGCCGTCGTCAGTCGGTAGCCGTCATCAAGTGTCTCCAGAGAGGCTTGAGTGATGTTGATTTCAGCGGCCTGCAGACTGCCATGGCACAGCAGCAGTGTTGCTACCAGTAACAGTTGTCGAATCAACCAGAACGACCGCAGCAGCAGGCTCGATGTTGCGCGCGCCGGGTGTGGTGCGGGCAGCAGAAATAGAGGGGGAAGGGCCGATTGCGTCAATTCAAGGTCCAATTTTTTGAAACAGTGCATAGAACAGACCGTCGTGGTCAGTTTCAGCGCTCGCTGTTGGCAACATTTGACCCGGTGCCGGCAGTCGGATGGCCTGATTGCGCGCTGCAAATGCGGCGGCTTGCTGTTCGGATTCCTGCGGCCATAAAGAACAGGTCACCAGCAACAATTTACCATCGGGCTTGAGCATCTGCCACAGGTTGTCGAGGATTTGGGCAGAAAGTGTTGCAAGTTGTGCGGTGTCGGTTTTACGGCGCAGCCAGCGTATATCCGGATGGCGTCGGACGATACCGGAGGCGGTGCAAGGAATGTCAGCCAGGATTCGGTCAAATGCCAAACCATCCCACCAGAGCGAGGCGTCGGCAGCATCACCGGCTTTGAGCGTGGCTTTTAATTGCAGCCGTTGCAGGTTTTCCTCAATGCGGCGCAAGCGTTTGGCATCATGGTCCAGCGCCAACAGGTCAAGATCGGCGTATTCCAGCAAATGACCGGTTTTACCGCCCGGCGCAGCGCAGGCGTCCAGCACGCGCATGCCATCATGTACATCGAGCAATGACGCGGCCAGCTGTGCGGCGGCGTCTTGTACCGACACCAGACCATCGGCAAAACCGGGGATCTGGGTTACCGGTACTGGTTTGTCCAGACGTACCGCATCCGTACCAATTTGCCGCCCTGTCATGCCGTTGGCAGTCAATATCTGTAGATAGTCAGCTACCGTGGTTTTGCGGCGATTGACGCGCAAGGTCAGCGGCGGTGCCGCATTCCCGGCCCGTAGAATGGCTTGCCATTGATCGGGGTAAGCCTCTTTGAGCCTGTCAATCCACCAGGTCGGGTAGTTCCAGCTGCCGGGAGGGGTTTTTTGCGCTTGCTCCAGCAGCGTTGCACGTTCCCGCAGAAAACGCCGCAAGATAGCATTGACGACGCCCTTGGCATGATGCATCTCGCTATCGGCGGCGGCGGCTTCGACTGCCTGATTGACGACAGTGAAGGCGTCATAAGCTGGATCGGCCTCATCAGCCAGCAGACTCAAGGCACAGCTTAATAAGCCGTGCAAATGCGCAGGTTGTGGCGGTTTGTTGGCCAGCAGCGCCAGCAAGGCATCGCTCAGTCCGAGTCGACGCATGGTCAGATAGGCCAAATTCTGAATCGCGCCGCGTGCTTGCGGGGTGGCGTCAGTGCGAGCGAACAACTGCGTGAGCGCGTGCGGCAGGGCGCTGCCGTTGCGCACTTCGGCGACCGCTGAGGCCGCACCGTGGAGGGCATACGCGAGAGAATCTGTTTTTAAGGAAGCTTGCATCACATTTTTCGTTATTAAAGCCCGCGTTGAGGCCAGTGCCAACGCGGAGCGTCAGTGTACCAGCCGGGCTGGCCTGAGGGCCATCGCAGAATCATCGCTTGACAGTATTAGGCCGGTTAACAGTTCCGAATTGGCCGGGCTCGGCGAATTTTGCGCAATTGGGCTAAAGTGCTTGCCTCATTTTACAAAAGGCGCCGTTTTATGACACCCACAGCACTTGCATCCGGTAAGCCAGCCGATACCGATATTGCTGGTTGGATGATCACCTTGTTGGCGGCCGCGTGCGGCATTATTGTTGCCAACCTGTATTACGCCCAACCACTGATTGGCCCGATTGCGCTCGCTACCGGGATCTCCCCGGGTGCCGCAGGACTGATCGTGACGTTGGCGCAAGTCGGTTACGGCCTGGGTTTGCTGTTTATCGTACCGGCTGGCGATTTACTGGAAAACCGTAAGTTGGTCGTTAGTCTGATGGGCGTGACTTGTATTGCACTGATCTGCGCAGCTTATGCGCAGAGCGCAGTGCAGTTTTTCATGGCAGCGTTTGTGATCGGTGTCAGTTCGGTTGGTGCTCAAGTGCTGGTGCCATACGCAGCGCATATGTCGCGACCAGAGACGCGCGGCCGGGCGGTGGGTAACGTGATGAGCGGCTTGCTGATGGGCATCTTGCTGGCTCGGCCCCTGGCCAGTCTGGTGGCGGACTTATTCGGCTGGCATGCGATTTTTGGCATGTCGGCGGTCGTGATCGCGCTGTTGGCGTTGGTGTTGTTGAAGTATTTACCCACACGTCGGCCACCTGTCGGCATTCACTACGCAACCTTGCTGGGTTCGATGTGGCAACTGGTCAAAAATACCCCGATTCTGCGTCGCCGCTCGCTATATCACGCCCTGTTATTTGCCGCATTCAGCCTGTTCTGGACGACTTCGCCACTATTGCTGGCGGGACCGGCTTTCAACATGTCACAGAGGGGGATTGCCTTGTTTGCCTTTGCCGGCGTGATCGGCGTAATTGCAGCGCCACTGGCCGGACGAGTGGCTGATCGCGGCTGGAGTCGCCCGGCCACCGCTGTAGCAATGCTATCGGTAGCACTCTCGTTTTTACTGACGCATTTCTGGTCGGGCTCGCGTGACAGCGCATTGTGGGTGTTACTGGGCTCGGCCATTCTGCTCGATTTCGGAGTGTCGGCCAATCTGGTGCTGAGCCAACGTGCAATTTATGCGCTTGGCGGTGATATTCGCAGCCGTCTCAACGGCCTGTTCATGGCCACATTTTTTGCGGGTGGCGCACTGGGCTCGGCGCTAGGCGGGTGGATTTATGCCCAAGGTGGCTGGAGCGCAACTTCTTGGTTGGGATTGAGTTTTCCGGTGTTGGCCCTGCTGTATTACAGCACTGAGTTTGCCGGCAGCGCAAAATGATTTTCGGCCACCGGCGGCAGGAGCCTGCAAGCTCCTGCACAACAAGGGCAAGCTAAGCTCAGACGCCCCAGAGAATATCGTAGTTGCCTTTATGTGCTTGACGCAACATCTCCAGCAATGGGAAGGCACGTGCCGAGAAGGTCACCGGCTCGATTTTTTCATGGCCGTGGTCATCGCCGTTGGCATTGTGGTGCATATGGACATCACGCTCGAGCGCTTCGGCGACTTCATGCGATTTACTGTTGTCGACCTGTTTTTCCAGTAAGGTGATAGCGCTGCTGCTTTCGGCAGCCGTAATCACACCACGCTTGATGTCTTTATGCAGCAGGTCGAGGATTGGCTTGGCATGTGTTTCATACATGACAACATCGGCAGCCGCTTTTGATTTGAACGTAACCAGCATATTTCCTCAGGGTATTGATGTGAATAAAAGTACTGCAGCCATGAATCGGCCGCTCTTGCTGACGACGGAAAAGCGCTAAATTGCGGTAATTTGCACGTCACAACATCCCTACAGGATACATCGGACGCCGCACGCTTGTCATCTGGCCTGGGTTCAGTCGGGCTTGAATGAGGTAAAAAACAGGACGTTATTTTCAGACTTCATCTGGCTGCGAGGGCCGACGATGAGTACCTGATAGAGCCGTCTGTCACGTGCTTGCAGTCTTGCCATCAATTGCAATTGGCGCCCTCCGGCGTTCCCTTCGGCTACGAGTTCCAGGATGTTTGCGTCGACGTGCTGTTGTCCCGGGATAGATTCGGCTTGCAATTTACCATTGATATTGTGGAGCAGGGCAGAGCGCATGGCTTGCAGTGCTGCCGGTGTTTGTGCCGCATCGGCCATTTGAACCGTGCCGACGGCGAACGTGATGCCATCGATTTCAGCAGCCGTCATGGTCATCTCGACTGTGGTGCCATTCAGATCGATACGGCGTGACATGACAGACGGTTTGTCCGGCATCAGCACAGTGAATGGCAGTTTGTCGCCATGTACTTCGCGCCAGTTATATTTAGGTGAACAGCCCGCTAACATGGTGCCGATGCAAATAAACAGTAAGCATTGCAGAAATAGTCGCATAGGGAAGTGTTGCCAGTGGGGGATCGGGTGGGGCGATAGCCCTTAGGAGATGAACTATTGCTCTCGCAGTACTCGGCGATATTGAATTGCTTCAGCAATGTGCTGTTTGCCGATTTCCGATGCTGAGGACAAATCAGCAATGGTGCGCGCTACTTTCAACACGCGGTGATAGGCCCGGGCAGACCAGTTCAGGCGCTGCATGGCAGCGCGTAACAACGCTTCACCGGCGCTGTCCGGTCTGCAATGCAGCTCAATTTCACTGGCAGACAAGAGATGATTGCCTTTTTGCTGGCGCTGTTGCTGACGGGCATAACCGTGCGCCACACGCTCTGCGATACCGGCAGAGGATTCGCAGCCGGTAGCTTGCATCAACTCGTCGTGGGGGATGGCCGCGACCTCAATTTGCATATCGATACGGTCCAATAGTGGGCCGGAGATTTTTGCCTGATAACGTGAAATCTGATCTGGTGTACAACGACATTCGCGCTGCGGCGAGCCGAGAAAGCCACAAGGGCAGGGATTCATGGCCGCAATCAGCTGGAAGCGTGCCGGGAAATCGGCCTGGCGAGCTGCACGTGAGATAGTGATATGGCCTGACTCAAGTGGTTCGCGTAAGACTTCCAATACCTTGCGATCAAATTCAGGCAGTTCATCGAGGAACAGTACACCGCGATGCGCCAGTGAAATTTCTCCAGGGCGAGGTGTGCCGCCACCGCCGACCAGCGCCACGCCAGACGCAGTGTGATGAGGTGCCCGATATGGTCGTTTCTTCCAGTGCCTGGCCGAGAAATTACCATTGAGTGACGCCACTGCTGCCGATTCCAAGGCTTCAGCATCAGACATGGCCGGCAAGATGCCAGGAAAACGGGCTGCCAGCATGGTTTTTCCAGTACCCGGCGGACCAATCATCAAGACGCTGTGACCGCCTGCGGCCGCTACTTCCAAGGCCCGCTTGACCTGCACCTGACCTTTGACGTCAGTGAAATCGGGGTAGGCAGGCGTTGTTGCAGCATAAGTGGGCTGATGCCGCACCAATCGACCATTGTCGTCGCGCGCAGCAAAGTGGGCACATACTTGCAGCAGTGAATCCGCCGGGAAAATGGTGGCGGCACTCACTAATGCCGCTTCATCAGCACTGGCACGCGGCAGGATGAAGATCCGTTGGCGCTTTTCGTCGGCGTTGGCCTTGTGCATAGCATAGGTCATTGCCAGGGCACCCCGAATCGGACGCAACTCACCAGATAGCGACAACTCTCCGGCAAATTCATAATCATCCAGATGTTCATCCGGCATTTGTGCCGAGGCCGCCAGAATGCCGAGTGCGATCGGCAAGTCGAAGCGACCGGATTCTTTGGGCAGGTCTGCTGGTGCGAGGTTGACGGTGATGCGTTTGGTGGGAAATTCGAAGCGAGCGTTTTGCAGTGCCGCGCGGACGCGGTCTTTGGATTCCTTGACTTCAGTTTCCGGCAGGCCAACGATGGTGAAAGACGGCAAACCATTGGCCAGATGCACCTCCACTGTTACCTGAGGTGCATCCATGCCCGCCAGTGCACGGCTTTTCAATACAGCCAAACTCATATGTTTGCGGTGCGCATGGGCATATGAGCGCTCCGACTACCTTTTATGACGAGCACGTAACGCAATGGCGATTGCGCTCAGGCCGTTTTCTGGCGTGCTTCAAGCTCGGCCACACGCGCTTCAAGTTCTTCGAGTTTGGCACGTGTCTTGGCCAGAACCTGGGACTGGATCTCGAAATCTTCTCGTGTGACTAGATCGAGTTTGGAGAAGCCCTGACCCAGCATGGCTTTGACGTTCTTCTCGATATCTTTGGCTGGGGAGTTCTCGATAGCTTTATTGAATTTGGCCTGGAGATCTTCAAAAAATTGTGGTTTGTCCATGGTGAGTCCTTTTAGTCCCGTTGAGCAGCAAACATTTGAAGACAAGTGTAGCGCTTTCACTACGCCGACGGAAATGAAAAAGTCGATCACGGCTCGCGATCGCATGTGAGTTTTTCTTATACGCGATCACTAGCAGGCAAATATCGCGCTCAGATTCTTACAACTGGGTTGCTTAACAGTGGAGCAGTATGCACCATAAAAGACAAATGATTGCAAAACGGAAACTATTTGACGTGGATTAGGATGCACCTTAATTGTGCGTAATTGATCTTCCGATATTGCGCCGCACTAATTTTGGGAGTAAATAGAAAAAGTATCAAATTGCAATGATGGTTTGCACCAAAAATAACGCACTCGAACCGTGTAAACAGGGTGGCATGGCTCCTGCTATAGAAGCTGTGCAGAACAAATAATTTGTTGTTTAACAGAAACCAGAGGGACGCCATGAAAAAATTGATTCTTGCAACTGCAATTGCCGCATCGTTTGTTACCAGTTTTGCGCACGCCGAAGATGAAGCGCCGAAGCCAGACAATGAGGTGACGTATAACGCCGCCGTTGTCAGTGATTACCGCTATCGTGGTTTGACACAATCACGCTTCGATCCTGCTCTGCAAGTTGGGTCAGATTACACCAACAATCCTACTGGATTGTATGCAGGCACATGGCTGAGCAGCATCAACTGGATCAAAGATGGCGTTAACATGGGTACCGGCAGCAACAAGGGTAAAGGTCCAGTTGAGTGGGATCTGTATGCCGGTAAGCGTGGTGATATCGGTGGTGGTTTTACCTATGACGTAGGTGGCCTGTATTACTACTATCCAAACAACAACTACGCAACTATCGCGAAAAACGCAAACACCTTCGAACTTTACGGTCAGGCTGGTTACGGTACTTCATACCTGAAGTACTCGCAATCGCTGACAACGCTGTTCGGTACCACCAACAGCAAATACAGCCAGTACTACGATTTTGGTACCAGCATCGATACCTTTTATGGAGTCGCACTGGGCCTGCATGTAGGTCACCAATCGGTGAAAGGTAATCCGAACAATTTGAGCTACAACGACTGGAAGATTGCTTTGAGCAAGACGTTTGACGACTATGCGGGCATCACTTTGAGCGTGGCCTATGTCGGTACCGATCTGAATAACAGCGCAGGTGTATTAACGCCAGCTTCGGATGGCTCGAAGAACGTTGGTAAAAATGGCCTGGTGTTTTCCATTAGCAAAACTTTTTAATCGAGGTTCGTATGAAACTGATTACAGCGATCATCAAACCATTCAAGCTTGACGAGGTGCGCGAAGCCTTGTCGGCCATCGGTGTCCAAGGTATTACCGTGACCGAAGTCAAGGGTTTCGGCCGTCAGAAAGGTCACACCGAGTTGTATCGCGGTGCTGAATATGTGGTGGATTTTCTGCCGAAGACCAAAATCGAAGCCGCTGTTGACGACGCCATCGTCGAACGTGCTCTGGAAGCCATTGAGGCCGCTGCACGCACTGGCAAAATCGGTGACGGCAAGATCTTCGTACAAGACCTGCTGGACGTAATCCGCATCCGTACCGGCGAGACCGGCAAAGAAGCTCTTTAAGGGGGAACAGTAATGAGTATTAAAAAAATGTTTTCGAGTGCGTTGGCAATTGGCACTTTGTTGATGGCGGTCAGTTTTTCCGCTCCGGCACAGGCGCAGGATGCGCCTAAGCCGGAAGCCACTGCTGCAGCTTCTGCAGCACCTGCTGCTGCAGAAGCTCCTAAGGCCGCAGCTCCAGCAGCAGCCGCACCGGCAGCAGCCGCACCGGCTGCCGCTGCGCCTGCCCCTGTTCCTAACAAGGGTGACACTGCCTGGATGTTGGTTACAACGGCATTCGTCATTCTCATGACTTTGCCTGGCCTGGGTTTGTTCTACGGCGGTCTGGTGCGCAGCAAGAACATGCTGTCGGTTCTGATGCAGTGCTTTGTGATCTTCTCGCTGATCTACATTCTGTGGTTTGTGTATGGCTACAGTCTGGCTTTCACAGAAGGCAACGCATTTATTGGTGGCTTTGATCACCTGTTCCTGCATGGCCTGACCGGCGACTCCAATACCGCTACCTTCAGTAAGGGCGTGGTTATTCCGGAACTGTCGTTTGTTGCCTTCCAAGGCGCATTTGCGGCGATTACCGTGGCGCTGATCATCGGTTCTTTCGCAGAACGTGTGAAGTTCTCGGCGGTGGTAGCGTTTTCGGTTATCTGGTTCACCTTCTCGTACCTGCCGATGGCCCACATGGTCTGGTTCTGGCCAGGTCCAGATGGCTTCATCGATGCCGCTTCTTCTGACAAGCTGACCGCCGCTTCGGGTTGGTTGTTCCAAAAAGGCGCACTCGATTTCGCCGGTGGTACTGTGGTGCATATCAACGCTGCTATCGCTGGTTTGGTTGGTTCTTATGTCATCGGCAAGCGCGTCGGTTACGGCAAGGAAGCATTCAAGCCGCATAGCCTGACATTGACCATGGTTGGCGCTTCGTTGCTGTGGTTTGGCTGGTTCGGTTTCAACGCTGGTTCTGCTTTGGAAGCCAACGGTAGCGCAGTTCTGGCATTCATGAACACAATCCTGGCAACGGCTGCAGCAGTGCTGTCGTGGAGCTTCGGTGAATGGGTTGGCAAGGGCAAGCCTTCTATGCTCGGCGCTGCTTCAGGTGCTGTCGCTGGCCTGGTGGTGATTACACCTGCTGCTGGTTTTGTTGGTGTCGGTGGCGCGGTCGTCATGGGTATCATCGGCGGTTTTCTGTGCTTGTGGGGTGTTACCGGTCTCAAGAAAATCTTGGGTTCGGACGATGCATTGGACGTCTTCGGCGTTCACGGCGTGGGCGGTATTCTGGGCGCGATCCTCACGGGTGTGTTTGCTGCACCTAGCCTGGGTGGCACTGGTATTTACGACTACGTTGCCAATGCTGTGGCGCCAGACTATTCAATTGGTGGCCAAGTCTGGATTCAATTCCAGGGTGTGCTGACCACATTGATTCTGTCCGGTGTGGTTGCATTCATCGCATTCAAGCTGGTTGACATCGTCATCGGTCTGCGTGTGACTGAAGAAGAAGAGCGCGAAGGCTTGGATATTTCCAGCCATGGCGAATCGGCTTACCACTCGTAATGTTTTGAGTAGCCCTGCGGGGCTTCTCTGAAGAACGCTCCAACCTTGGTTGGAGCGTTTTTTTTGTCTTTAAAATTATCGCAATGTCTCCATCTGGGACTCCTCTCCACCAGAAACTGCCGGACGACGTCAGACGCAATCGCAGGAATCCCGCTAGAATGGCCGGTTCTTGTTGAAATTGTCATCGATGCGTCAGCCGCATTTTCACACCCTAGCACGAGCAGAAGGTCTCTTATGGTTCCGCATCTTGTCACCGCCCTGAATGGTCCGTTGTTGGACCTCGAGAAAAAAATCCTGGCTGCAACACCAGCGATTGAGCGGTGGTTCCGTATGGAGTGGCAGGAGCACACGCCGCCGTTTTACTGCTCGGTCGATTTGCGTAATGCCGGTTTCAAGTTGGCACCGGTGGATACCAATCTGTTTCCAGGTGGCTTCAATAATTTATCTCCGGAAATGTTGCCGCTAGCAGTACAGGCAGCGATGGCAGCTATTGAAAAATATTGCCCTGATGCCAAGAATCTGCTGCTGATTCCAGAAAATCACATCAATAACACGTTCTATCTGCAAAACATTGCACGACTGATGCAGATTTTCCGTCAGACCGGACTCAATGTGCGCCTGGGCAGCTTGTCGGAAGACCTCAAAAAACCTAAGAGTATTGACTTGCCGGACGGCAGCACAATTACCTTGGAGCCGCTGGAACGCTCCAAGAATGGCCGTCGCCTTGGCTTGAAAAACTTTGATCCCTGTACCGTTTTGCTCAATAACGATCTGTCCATTGGCATTCCCTCGGTACTGGAAAATCTCGATGAGCAGAATGTACTGCCGCCATTGCATGCCGGCTGGGCAGTGCGGCGCAAGAGCAATCACTTTTCGGCTTATGACGAGGTGGTTAAGAAATTTGCCAAACTGGTCGACGTCGATCCCTGGATGCTCAATCCCTTGTTCGCCAAATGCGGCGAAATAGATTTTCAGCAAGATGACAGCACTAGTTGCCTGGCTGACAATGTCAGTAGTTTGTTATCCAAAATTCGCAAGAAGTACAAGGAATACGGCATCAAGGAGCAGCCCTTCGTTATCGTCAAGGCCAATGCCGGGACCTACGGTATGGGCATTATGACGGTGCGTGATGCTAGCGAGGTCAAGGATTTCAATCTCAAGCAACGCAGCAAGATGGCAATCGGCAAAGAGGGACTGGAAGTCAGCGAAGTCATCATTCAGGAAGGTGTGCATTCGTTTGAGCGTATCAACGAGGCCGTTGCTGAGCCGGTGGTGTACATGATCGACCGCTACGTGGTGGGTGGTTTCTATCGCGTACACGCTGGTCGTGGCGTCAATGAAAATCTGAACGCACCGGGTGCTCATTTCGTACCGCTGGCATTTGCTCAACAACATGCGCTGCCGGACTTGCAGGCCAAGCCTGGTACGGTAGCGCCCAATCGTTTCTATATGTATGGCGTGGTTGCGCGCCTGGCCTTGCTGGCGGCATCACTGGAAATGGAAAAGACGGATCCGAATCCGGAAGTTTATTAATCTTCACCTGACGGACATGCCATGAAAATTGCCTTTCTCGCCGACCCGCTGGCTTCCTTTAAGACCTACAAGGATTCCACTTTTGCCATGATGCGCGAAGCTGCCCGGCGCGGTCATGCCATCTATGCTTTTGAGCAGACTGATATTGTGCTTGAAAGTGGACTGGTCATTGCTAACGTCGCTCGCATTACCCTGACCGGCGAAGCCGACGATTGGTATCGTGCTGAGGCTGCGGTATCGACTTTCCTGTCCGAGTTCGATGCCATTGTGATTCGCAAAGATCCGCCGTTCGACATGGAATACATCTACACCACCTATCTGCTTGAGTTGGCTGAAAAGCAGGGCGCGCGCGTGTTCAACAAACCGGAAGCGATTCGCAGTCATAACGAGAAGCTGGCGATTGCGCAGTTTCCCCAGTACACCGCTGCGACGCTGGTCACGCGTGACGCCAAGCGCTTGCGCGCATTCCACGCCGAGCATAAGGATGTCATCCTCAAGCCGCTCGATGGCATGGGTGGTATGGGTATTTTCCGTATTGGCAAAGATGGCATGAACCTCGGCTCGGTGATTGAAACATTGACCGACAATGGTGCCCGTACCATCATGGCGCAGCGCTTTATTCCGGAAATTTCTGCTGGTGACAAACGCGTACTGCTCATCGGTGGCAAGGTGGTACCGTTCGTTCTGGCACGCATTCCACAGGGAGGCGAAGTCCGAGGCAATCTGGCCGCCGGCGGTCTTGGTGTGGCACAGCCGATTTCAGCGCGCGAACGAGAAATTGCCGAAGCGCTCGCACCGATATTGGCGCAAAGGGGATTGTTGCTGGTAGGATTGGATGTAATTGGCAATTATTTGACGGAAATTAATGTGACCAGCCCGACTTGTTTCCAGGAAATTGCGCAGCAAAGCGGTTTTGATGTTGCCGCCATGTTTGTCGATGCATTGGAAGCTGCGGTGCGCGGGAACTTGGACTGAGATCTGCTGGAAAATCCGGACCGATCGTCCGGCTGATAAGATGCGTGTCTGTGCACACTATTAATTAAGAATTTCATGGTCGGTATTCTTCTACTCACGCATGCCCCGTTGGGCCAGGCTTTTATTGCTGCGGCCACGCATGTATTCCGTGGTATGCCCGAACGCATCGAAGCCATTGACGTCATCGCCGATCAGAACCCGGCGGAAGTACAAAAGCTTGCCGCCGACGCAGTGCGTCGTCTCAATGACGGCAGTGGCGTTCTGGTCATCACCGACGTCATGGGCGGCACCCCTTCCAATTGCACCGGTTATCTGTGTGCTGTCGATAATGTCGAAGTCATCGCTGGCATCAGTTTGCCGATGCTCTTGCGCGCGTTGACCTATCGTAACGATACCCTTGATGTGGTGGTGGAAATGGCGCTCGCTGGCGGCCAAAGTGGCGCGGTGCGGGTCGATAATCGAATTCGCGTTTCTTCTCAGTAATAGCAAAGAAAGTCTTTCCCATGATACAAAAAGAACTTGAGATTATTAACAAGCTCGGTCTGCATGCACGTGCATCAGCTAAATTGACTCAACTTGCGTCAAAGTACAAAAGCGAAGTCTGGATGACCTTCAATAAACGCCGCGTCAACGCTAAATCCATCATGGGCGTGATGATGCTGGCAGCCGGCAAGGGCAGTTTGATTTTGTTGGAGACCAACGGCGAAGACGAACAGGACTGCTTCAATGCGCTGGAAGTATTGATTCAGGATTATTTTGGCGAAGGGCAATGATTACCAGAACATTTGGTGCTTGAGGCATTTTCTATTTTTTCTTGTTTGTTTTCTTCAGAGAGGTCGTCAGATTGCCAGCTCAGGCATAGTCCGGTAAGGTTTCGCTGCCTACCGCGATCACGAAGGCATATCACGGCTTAACAAAATAACGCAGGAGACAAACGCGATGGCATCTTTTACCTTACACGGCATTCCAGTATCCAAAGGCATCGCGATCGGCCGTGCGCATCTGCTGGCGCCTGCCGCACTTGACGTCAAGCATTACCTGATTCCAGACGATCAGGTCGAGGCTGAAGTATTGCGTCTGAAAAGCGCTATTTCAACCGTACATCAGGAATTACAAACAATACGCAATGAACTGCCCAAGGACGCTCCGCCTGAGTTGGGCGCATTCATAGACGTGCATGCCCTGATTCTGTCGGACCCGATGCTCGCTGACGTGCCGCTGAACATCATTCGCCATCGTTACTACAACGCCGAATGGGCGCTGGTGACGCAGATTGATGGCCTGTCGGCGCAGTTCGACGAAATCGAAGACGCCTACCTGCGTGAGCGCAAGGCAGATATCCAGCAAGTGGGTGACCGCGTGCTCAAGGTTCTTACCGGCAGTGCCATCACTTTGCCGCCGGCAGAGGGGAGTGACGGTGCCAGCGCCAATATCATTGTGGTGGCCCACGATATTTCGCCGGCCGACATGCTGCAATTTCGTGACGGTGCTTTTGGTGGCTTTGTCACTGACCTTGGCGGCCAGAACTCCCATACCGCCATTGTGGCGCGCAGCCTGGATATTCCCGCTGCCGTCGGTATGAATAATGCTTCGGCGATGGTAAAACAAGACGACGTGCTGATTATCGACGGTGATGCTGGAGTAGCAATCGTCAATCCCTCACCGTTGGTGCTGGCACAATATCGCGCACGCCAAGAGCGCATGTTGCGTGAAAAGAAAAAACTGGGACGCCTCAAGAAGACCCCAGCGATTACTCAGGATGGTGTCGGTATTACCTTGTTGGCTAATATCGAATTGCCAGGCGACAGCGCTGCCGCGCTGGAAGCTGGCGCTAATGGTGTTGGCTTGTTCCGTTCCGAATTTCTGTTTATGGGACGCGCCGGTCATTTGGAAAAATTCCCATCCGAAGACGAGCAATTTGAATCCTACCGTCAGGCCGTGGTCGACATGAAAGGTTGGCCGGTCACCATTCGCACGCTCGATGTCGGTGCCGACAAACCGCTGGATGCTGATGAGCAGACTGCACTCAATCCTGCATTAGGACTACGGGCGATCCGCTATTGCCTGAGTGAACCACAGATGTTCCTGACGCAACTGCGAGCCATCTTGCGTGCTTCTGCATTTGGTCCGATTAAATTGCTTATTCCAATGATGGCGCATGCGTTTGAGATAGATCAGACATTGGCCTTGATTGAACAAGCCAAAGCGCAATTGCGCGAGCGTGCACAGAAATTCGACGAAAATATTGCCATCGGTGCCATGATTGAAATTCCAGCCGCTGCGTTGGCGCTGCCGATTTTCATCAAACGTCTCGATTTCCTCTCGATTGGCACCAATGACTTGATCCAGTACACGTTGGCAATTGATCGCGTCGATCACGAAGTGGCGCATCTCTACAACCCGCTCCACCCGGCCGTGCTATTTTTGTTATCGACCGTGATCTCGATGGCACGCAAAGCAAATATTCCGGTATCGGTATGTGGCGAGATGGCAGGTGATCTGAAATGGACGCGTCTGTTATTGGGCATGGGTTTGCTGGAATTTTCCATGCATCCGTCACAACTATTGTCAATTAAGCAGGAAATTCTCAATAGCAATTTGAGCCAACTCGAGCCACAGGTAAAAAAGGTCCTGCGCGCCACCGAGCCCGTTGCCATTGAGGCGGCCATGGCGCAATTGCGGGCGCTCACTACCGAACAGCCGGAAGCGAAGGCAGTACGTCGTCGTTAGGTAATGCCATTGCGTTCCACGTTTGACGGCGCGGTCCGACTTGGTTATTCTTACACCACTGCGCCGATTTGAATGGTTTAACCAACCTCAGCTTGCGGGCGCCGGAACCGATGTTCCATCTAAATACGGCTAAAGCGAGCTTGGCGTTGTGAATACAATGTGCAGTACAAGCCCAGAATTTAGCCCGAGAGCCTTAGCGCTTCCGGGCTTTTTTATTTTCAGGGTCGACAAATCTGCATCGATCAACTACGGACAACAAAAAATACCATGTCGATAGGAATCGTCTCGCCGCAAATCATGCATTTTTCGGAGCCGTTGCAGCTGCAAAGCGGCGCGTCCTTGGCCGACTATGTCCTGATGTACGAAACGTACGGCATGCTCAATGCCGATAAATCCAACGCGGTGCTGGTGTGCCATGCACTCAACGCATCGCATCATGTCGCCGGCATCTACCGCGATGAACCGGACAATGTCGGTTGGTGGGATAACATGGTCGGTCCCGGGAAATCGTTGGATACCGACAAATTTTTCGTCATCGGCGTCAACAATCTCGGCTCCTGTTTCGGTTCGACTGGACCCATGCATACCAACCCGGCTACAGGCAAGCCCTACGGTGCCAGCTTTCCGGTTGTGACTGTAGAAGACTGGGTCAGCGCTCAGGCGCGGCTGGCGGACGTTCTTGGCATCCATCAGTTTGCCGCTGTCATGGGCGGTTCGCTTGGCGGTATGCAAGCGCTGGCCTGGAGCATGATGTTTCCGGATCGCTTGCGGCACTGTATCGTGATTGCATCGACGCCCAAATTATCGGCCCAGAATATTGCCTTCAATGACGTGGCGCGACAGGCGATTCTGACCGATCCGCAGTACCACGGCGGTGATTTTTATGCGCATGGCGTAGTCCCCAAAAATGGTTTGCGGGTCGCGCGCATGGTGGGGCATATCACCTACCTGTCGGACGATGATATGGCCGAAAAATTTGGTCGTGATCTGCGCTCAGGAACGTATCAATTTGGTTATGGCGTCGACTTTGAAATCGAATCCTACCTACGCTATCAGGGCGACAAATTTTCCACTTACTTCGATGCCAATACATATCTGTTGATTACCAAGGCACTCGACTATTTTGATCCGGCCAAAGATTTCGGCGGCGATCTGGTCAAGGCGTTTGCTGCGACGCGAGCGCAATTTCTATTGGCATCATTTACTACCGACTGGCGCTTTGCGCCTGAACGCAGCCGAGAAATGGTACAGGCGCTGGTGAGCAATAAGCGGCGCGTTACTTATGCAGAAATCGACGCGCCGCATGGGCACGATGCATTTTTGCTCGAGGATGAGCGCTACATGACATTGTTGCGCGAATACTATCAACGTGTGTGGGCCGAGATTGTCCCGAAGGAAGGTGTATGAATTTCCCCGAACTTAGTGTATTGCGCCCCGACCTGGCATTCATTGCCCATTGGATTCGTCCGGGATCGCAAGTGCTTGATGTTGGCTGCGGCGATGGCGTTATGCTGGATTATTTGCAAACCGATAAAGCTTGCTGTGGTTACGGTATCGAGATCGATGATGTCTGCATCCCACAATGTGTGGCGCGCAATGTGTCGGTGATTCAGCAAGACCTCGAAGGCGGTCTGGCGATGTTTGAAGATAATGCGTTCGACACGGTGCTGTGCCTGTCGGCGTTGCAAATGGTCAAAGATGTGGAAGGGATCCTGCGTGACATTGCCCGGGTCGGCCGTGAAGCCACGGTATCGTTTCCCAATTTTGCCTATTGGTCGCACCGTCTCGCCTTGCTGCGCGGACGCATGCCGGTTTCCAAGTCATTGCCGTACGAATGGTACGACACACCTAATTTGCGCTGCGCAACGATCAAGGACTTTGAGGCGCTAGCCAACGAGGTGGGCCTGGAGGTGCTCGAGTGTGTCGCGCTGCATGATGGCAAGCTCGTTACCTTTCTGCCTAACTGGCGTGGCAGCCTGGCGGTGTTTCGCTTAAAGAAAAAATAAATCGTGGTCGCTGGTAGTCCCGGCTGTCCGCCAAACTGGCGCCGGAATTGCTGTAAGTCCAATCTCGCATCATTTCGTCACGCAGCACAGAATGCTAATAACCTTTTTTTGCGACAAACACATATTGGATGTGGCTGCGCAAAATAAAGGAGTGGTTCAAATGAAAAAATTGATCCTGTTAATGCAGTCTGTGCTGCTGCTGTATTTAGGCCAAAATTTTAATGCAAATGCTGCAGAAACGACCGCACCGAAAAATAATGAGGTTTGCCAAATTGCGATCAGCAGTCTGGGGCCCAATTACAACTTCAATTTTTGTGTGTCCTACAACGGCAGGGGAGCTGTCATGGCCCACGTCAGTACAGTAGCGGCTGGTGCCGCGAGTCTGAATGCTTCAACACCGCCACAATACCAAGTAACTGCCAGCGTGGTTGGTTCAGGCGTGGAATTTATCAATTCGGCGCTTACCAGCGATTCCATGGTTTTCGGCGTAGTGCCCCAGATGGGGCAGCAAGTAACGTTTACCTTGTCTGGAGGAGGACAATGGGTAACACCTGGCGGGTTAAGATGGCCTACCATGGTCATTCAGCCAACAACGGTGACGATTCCGCTTACGCCTTAATGAAGAGTAATTAAGGAGGTCGTTTTTTATTTGGTTGAGAAGAAACGTGGCAGATTTTCTATATGCACCATGGTCATGAAATAGCCCTTGACTCAATTTCATGACCAACTTGATCGATTAGTCGTTTAAATAATAATCCAATATAATCCCCGATTGCAGTCCGAAGGTCTGACAATGCATGCTCTTTGAAGAGGCGAAGTGTTTTGAACCTCGCCCGTAAAAACACGGTCGCGGGAGTCGATATGCACGCAGTCGTGATTCCATTCAGGGCGTTTCTCGCCATATTTATCAATTAGCAGCGCACGATACTTCCTCGCCCACGGTATACGTCTGCTCGCATGCGTTGCCGTGTGCGAAGTTGCTTGTGGATTCCAGATGTCGGATTTATTCCTCTGCCCCCCTTATTTATGACCAATACTCGCATGTCGTGGCACAGCTATCTCAATCGTCGCATGCTGATTTGCGTGTTCCTTGGCTTTACCTCAGGTTTGCCCTTATTCATCCTGCTTAGTCTGCTACAGGCCTGGCTGGCAAAATCGGGCCTGAATGTCAAGGCACTGGGTTTATTTGCGCTGGTGATGTTTCCCTATACCTGGAAATTTCTCTGGTCGCCTCTGATGGACAGATTCCGCTTTGGACGTATGGGGCGCCGACGTGGCTGGATGTTGTTCACGCAGTTAGGACTGTTCCTGGGCATTGGTAGCATGGGCATGTTCGATCCACACACACAGGTGGCAAGCATTGCTTTGATGGCATCGGTGGTTGCCTTTCTATCGGCGAGTCAGGATATTGTGATTGACGCCTACCGCCGAGAAATTTTGCCGGAACAAGAACTTGGACTGGGCAGTGCCGTGCATGTCAATGCCTACAAGTTGTCGGGCATGGTACCCGGAGCGTTGTCGCTGGTGCTGGCCGATGTGATGCCTTGGCAGACGGTGTTCTGGATCACTGCCGGCTTCATGTTGCCTGGTTTGTTGTGTACCTTGGCGATCAAAGAGCCAACAGTCTATGGCGTGCCACCCAAGAGCTTACGGGAAGCGGTCGTGTTGCCGTTTCAAGAGTTCGTCACGCGTGGCGGCTGGAACCGGGCCTTATGGGTGCTGGCGTTCATCTTTCTGTACAAGCTCGGCGACAGCATGGCCACCGCACTGGCAACCAAGTTTTATATCGATCTCGGTTTCACCATGACGCAAATTGGTGTTATTTCAAAGAGCACCAGTTTATGGGCAAGCGTCGTCGGCGGTATCGTTGGTGGAGTCTGGATGGTCCGTCTGGGTATTAATCGCGCGCTGTGGGTCTTCGGCATGGTGCAAGCGCTGACCATTCTGGGTTTTGCCTGGCTGGCACATGTCGGTGCCAGCCCTCTGGTGCTGGCTGTCGTGATCGGTGCCGAAGCATTTGGCGTAGGATTGGGTACGGCGGCCTTCGTCGCCTACATCATGCGCGAGACTGATCCGCGCTATACCGCCACGCAATTCGCGTTATTCACTAGCCTGGCTGCTGTGCCCAGGACCTTCGTCAATTCTTCGGTGGGGTACATCGTGGCAACGCTTGGGTGGGGTAATTTTTTCCTCTTGTGCTTCGCACTGGCGTTGCCAGGCATGCTCATGCTCTTGAAAATAGCGCCCTGGTACGAACGCGAACATCCAGGCAATGAAATTGCATCAGAAACCACATGATTTACGCGGGCAGGATTGCCTAAAATGGAAATAATGTAATTGATTACGCAAACTAGTTGACAAGTGCATGTCTCTAGCCTATAGTTTTGAGTTCCCCGAGCGGAGAGGTGGCCGAGTGGTTAATGGCAGCAGACTGTAAATCTGCCCTCTTACGAGTACGCTGGTTCGAATCCAGCCCTCTCCACCATTTATGGGGCAGTCAAAGTGACTTGAAATAAGTTGCGGCTGTGAAGTGTTTTTGATTCGATTGGTTTTTCCTCGCGGGTGTAGCTCAATGGTAGAGCTGAAGCCTTCCAAGCTTATGACGAGGGTTCGATTCCCTTCACCCGCTCCAGTTTTTTGTTGATTGTGCTGTTTGGCAGTTGGTGCAATCGACAGGTAAGCCCTTGTAGCTCAGTGGTAGAGCACTCCCTTGGTAAGGGAGAGGCCACGTGTTCAATCCACGTCAAGGGCACCAGTTGTAAGTAGTGAGTGGCTGCAAGTACGTCGCTGCAGCAAGTCAGCAAGTCGGGCGCGTTGCCTGAACATTCTCATCAAATCGTTAGGAGTCTAAGATGGCAAAAGGCAAGTTTGAGCGGACCAAGCCGCACGTGAATGTGGGCACAATTGGCCACGTTGACCACGGCAAGACCACACTGACAGCGGCGATTGCGACCGTCTTGTCGAAGAAATTTGGCGGCGAAGCCAAAGCATACGATC
>Ga0302155_10000485_pt1 | contig 31707 bp, 54 predicted proteins | sample I_Bog_N3_1_FD_193508 | JGI IMG/M metagenome (GOLD analysis project Ga0302155, IMG submission 193508) | Peat permafrost microbial communities from Stordalen Mire near Abisko, Sweden - I_Bog_N3_1 | ecosystem: Environmental > Terrestrial > Soil > Wetlands > Peat | place: Sweden: Abisko, Stordalen...
ATCACATCCGGAAATTTAGCCGGAAATTTGCTAAGCACAATAGCTCTAGCTTTATCAGTAAGTACATGAGCAGAAAAGGTCATTTTGTTTTTATTTTTGTTTTTGTTTTTGTTTTTGTTTTCCATATGAACATAGATCATATGGAGGAATACAAATAATGTAATTGCAATAACAAACACAATATCTAGTGGTGTCCAGGATTGTGATGTATGAAGTTCAGCCGTATGCGGGATCTGATTATCGATCGATTCGATCAACCACCAAGGCATTAAAAATGATTGATCCATATAAATTATTTATTTTGGCTATTATACTCTACTTCACCCAATAACAATACGCCCAAATCTAACAGGATGGCCATCTTCCCGAGAAAGTGTTTGTTTAGGCTTTTCTAAAACATGATCACAAAAATAATCAGCTATCCCATGAATCCATCGCTCAACATCAACAAAGCTAACTGGCTGGGCGCGGTTTGGTGAAATTCTTTGACGACCAAGCTTTGCTAAATAATCAGCACGGTTGTTATATACACAACTTCCGTGTGATTTAACTTTAACTATTCTGGATGTCTTAAAACATTCCATGATGGTCTCAATAAATTCTTCTTCGTATTTCAAAAATTCATTGATGTCCCTATAAAGACTTTTCATTTTAGAAAGAACTTCGGGTGGATGATGATTTTCCGGACGGATTCGACTTGGGCTATCAGCTATCACAGAATAGTCAACATAAAATGTCATTTGGTTAGGCGTATAGCCTAAAGAGATAGCATGCTTGATAGCACGAACAAAAGCGATATGTTCAAATTTATGAAGATATTTTTTGCTGACTAATTGCCCTTCGGTAAATTCAGAAATTTGATCATCATGAATTAATACACCACCCCAGCCAATAGGATACCGTTTAGTTTTTTTACCCGAAACATTAAATGCTTGACTTGGGATTGCCGATCCGTCAGTATAGATAATAATATGTTTCATGTTAATCTGTTTCCAAAACATCTCTAGTCATATGACGAATAGCGTAATCTGAAGTTTCTTCAGATAGTTTATATCCTAGACGAGTATAAAACGCCATGGCTGGGTTATCAGTAAATACATTAAGATGAACTTGGTTCAAGTTACGAGTCTTAGCCCAACTATGAACCAGCCCCATTGCCCAAGACCCTATTCCGATATTCTGGTATTTTTGAACTATCTGGATGTCACTAATATGCAAAAAATCTGGAGCTTTCTCGATGACTCGGAGAGCACCGAGAAAGCTGCCAGATTCCTCTATGATGTAATTATCAGATTCATCATAATTAGATTTAAAAGCATGATCAGAAAACTGAAGGCGATGCCTTTTATAATACTTGACCATGTTGTCGTGCATCAAATCTAAAACAAATTTGTAATCATCAGGCCTACTTGGCCTCAATTGGTAACATGTCATTTTTTGATTGGATTTTTTAAATTTGCTATTCTAGCAAGCTGACCGGCATAGCGAGCCATTTTTCTCCGACATAAATCTTCTTGAGTCGGAGAAAAGAATGATGAAGCCTTAAGTCCATTGGCCGTTTTAATAGCTTCCAATGCACCTCGCTGAATTGCTCGCTTCGCGAAACTGGTCAGGATTTCAGCATCAATTCTAGAAAAACCAACACCATTATGAACTTTAACCATTTCAGATTGCTGTTCATCAATGGTTTGATATTCATAAATCGTTAAAAGACCTTTGATCATCCAACGATCATCGGATACTACTTTCTGACGAATGAATTCTAAACGTGCTTTTTTCGTTTTCAGCTCGGTAAAATCACTCATGATAAAGCTCCAAATCTTTTAAGTATGATTCATTATACACAAACTTTAAAAACTTGTACAATTATTTATGATGGATTTTTGTTATGATCCATCATACCATATTATTCTGCGACTGAGTCTTGAAGAGCTAGCATCGATGTTTCGAGTTCAATAATAGATTTGCATGTTCGATACGTAACGAGATCCTGTGATGGATTGACTCTTGGGTCACGGACACGTTCATACCAATCCACATATCCGGCAACTCTGGTTCCACCAATACCTTGAATTTTTATCGAGTCGAGCAATACTTCTCTAGCATTGTTCAAGGCGTCGTACAATTGTTCCTTATTCATCTTAAGACCTTTTTCTATTTCTTCTATTATTTTTGTATTCTGGAATTCAATAGTTCGACCCATAGAATCCAAGGTATCTATCAAGCCATGAACATAGTCTATAGCTTCAGATGAACCTGCAATACGATGACCATTAATTACAGCAATGACTTTTGGTGGCTGAACAGGAATATTTAGATATTCATGTTCAACCAATGCATTCACCTCTGAATATTTATCAACCGGAAATCCATCAGTTAAAAACTCAACTACTGATAGCCAACCGTTCTTTAAGTTTTGTAATAACATAATCTGTTGTTTTGTCCGAAAGAGCTGATTCCCAATTCTTGAGGCCAGCAACTCCTCTAATAATGCTGCTACTTACGCCGGCCAATCTTGGTGGCGGCGAAACAAATACGGTGTTGATGCGAGGATTCAATTCATCGTTGAAATTCTTAATCTCGAGTTCATAAGCAAAGTCCTGAGAATTCCGAATACCTCGGAGAATAGTCGGACATTCAATGTCTTGTGCGACATCAACCAAGAACTCATTATCGAATAAGATCACATCGGCAAATTTATCAAAGCCAGTTCGAGACAAATATTCATCGATCATACTTACACGATCTGATGTATCAAAAAATGGCTTCTTGGCAGGATTAATACCGATGGCAATATACAAATGATCAAACAAACTTAATCCTTGTTCTATTACCCAAATATGGCCTTTAGTCAGCGGATCAAATGAACCAGCATAAATCGCTGTTCGGTGTTTACTTATTGCCCCCATGATATGTGCTTCCTATAAAAAAGGTTAGTTCCAATCCGTGACAAAATAAAGGCGACTGTTAAGTATACATATGATTGCCAATGATGCCAACCATCTCCTTGGTACAACCAAATCACAACCACACCTTCAAACGCGGTATACTGGATTTTAAATAACATACTTAAAGTATACTTAATTGTATACACAATTACATTATAAATACAATTAATAAAAATACAGATATAATCCCACAAATCAACATTCATATTGAATCCTTAATATACTGATTTCCATCCAATATTCCACTCATGCCAAGATGGAGATTGGAAATGATATGGATTGTCTACACGGCGAATACCTTGCCTAGCTGCTTGAATCCCTTTTTGATACGCATTCATTTTAAAGATTATTTAAATAATTTGAAAAGCAATGTAAACAACAAAAAGGAAACAATAAAGCAAGATATGAATGGAACCAAGATCATACATGAGATTGACTTACTTTAGTAACAGATGGATTAAAATATGGATGTTTCGGACCAGACCAAATTGTTTCAGGAAGAACCAAACTCGATTCTTTGATGACCCCATTACGTTTAACTTCACCAAGAATTTTATCTTTCTGTGTGGCCACAACAACAAGATTATCATTTGGAATGAAATCTTCATCCTTGCTATTAAATGCACTCCCGATCACCAAATGATTTGCTGATAGTACTTCTTTATGGACATGATCAACAATAGCATACTTGATTGGGGCTTCACTGTTTTGATCCACCAATTTACTAGGCATCCGCCATTTAAGAGGTTTACGTTTAGCCGACATCATTATTTTCCTTTTCAACCACTAAACAAAATTATATCATTGATTAAAAACAAATGAAATATTACACAACTTGATATATGAGTTATGCAATATTAATTTTTTGTTACGAACAGATAAATATTGATCGGACCCTATTTTATTTTTGCGAATAGCTAAAGTATTCCGGATAAATAACCATATAACAAATCTCCGGATCCTTTAATCATGACAATCAGAATTCTTTTTATTTGCAAAAATCGCGAATTTGCATCGGATTACAACGAAGAGTATACTTACTCTGGCGGTAATAAATCATCTGGCCTTTTTAATTCAGTCACATTCATGATTGATATGTTAACGGAAGCTGGAATTGAATGCAAGATGGTTGGTGTTCCGGATAATAATTCGATAGACAAAGAAGTACATGCGTATCAACCAACTCATGTCATTATTGAAGCACTATGGGTTGTTCCATCTAAATTTGCTGTACTAACTAAACTCTACCCAATGGTGACCTGGATTATCAGACTTCATTCTGAAGTCCCATTTATTGCTAATGAAGGTGTCACATTTGATTGGATTCCTAAATACATGGAATACGATAATGTTTATGTTGCAGCCAACAGTAAACGAATAGCTAATGATCTAGAATCAGTATATAGAAAATATGTAGCATACCTCCCAAATTATTATCCTATTGATTTGTATGATACACCAAATATTCCAGAAGAGAATAAATTCATTCATTTCATGGATACTATTTTAGATAAACTTCATCTTCCTACATTTGAACGTCAAGAAGTTAAACCGATTTCAAATGAAGTTCATATTGGATGTTTTGGTGCTATTAGACCATTGAAGAACCAATTGATCCAAGCCATTGCGGCAATCAGATATGCTGATTCGGAAGGATTGAAATTGTTTTTCCATATTAATGGAAATAGAGTTGAAGGGAAGGGAGAGCCTGTTTTACGAAATATCAGAGAACTATTTGCTAGTGTGCCACGCCATGAGTTAGTCGAACATGCGTGGCTTGATCATGGAGATTTTGTAAATCTATTAAAAACATTAGATGTAACAATGCAAGTCAGTTTCTCTGAGACTTATAACATTGTTGCTGCAGATTCTATTGCAGCTCATACGCCGGTGATCACTTCAAATGAAATAGTTTTTGTGCCTGAAAAATTTCATGCAGATCCAACAAGCACACACAGCATTATGCATGCACTTGGTGAAGTGCTAAACGGTTCACGAAATCATATAGCCCACAGTAACTTTGAAAGCCTGTCAAGAGATGCCCAACATGCTAAAATAGTTTGGATAAACAAATTTAGTGATTGATTATAATCTGTATTGAGTAACTGGATGTTTATTTTTCAATGAAGTAATCATCCAGTCTACCCAAGCAAGACGATCTTCAAATTCTCCTTTTTCAGTATTTTTAATCCCGTTGGCAAGTTGCCAACCTCCCAAAGTGATTCTTGATCCTAACGACCGTCGAATATATTCTTTAAGTAATTTAACGGCTTCAGATAATTTTGGATTTTCCACAGTAACATCATCCAGAGAAACACAAATATATGCGTAACCAACACCCCAAGCTTTCAAATCTTTCTTAGCTAACTTTAAAGCTTTAATTTTGTTTTTTGTTAATTTATCCATTTCATTTATCCAGTTTAAAATTTTCTCTGTAAAATAGTTAGACCAAAAGAGTTGGTGGTGTCTCTAATTCATTGATCATCCAATCAATCCATGCAATTCTATCTGCTCTAATATTTCTAAACACAATAAAATCAACATCATTATTATGCTGCCACCCTAGTAATGTATCGGTTGGCGATAATTGATAATTGATATAGCATTTAAGATCAATAATAGCTTGTGCTAATGCCGGATTTTTTCCAGCTACAGTATCCAGAGCAAAGCAAATATAATCTTCATCTAGATTGCTAATAAGATGCCTAGCTTTTTTAAGTGCTTTAACTTTATTTTTATCAGATTTGTCCATATATCAATCTCCAGATTGTAAAATTCCATCTTTTTGTAAGCAATCAATCATCTTATCAATCCATGCCAATCTACAAAGCACCATCATATCATCTCTGATATACATCTCAGAATTATCCGCTATCCAAGTATCAAGTGGACCAGAATCACCTAAGCTATCATCAATAAACTTTTTTATTTCATAGATCGAATCAAAATATCCAGGCATTCTAATCTGTAGAGCCAATAAAGTATTGCAAATATACATATAACGATTGCTTTCTATATCGGCTCTGGTCCGACGCAAAACTTCGATCTTCATTTCTACAGTATTCATTATGATCTCTCAGGCGGCGATAGGGATCTTCGTGATCCCTATCTGAAGTACTTAGTGCGTTTCGCGCTTGATTGCCGCTATCGCCGCAGGATGGGCTTGCCATTTAATCCTGGTGATATCTGTCGGATCAACATCTCGCCATTTTGCTTGACCAGTTTGTTGAAGAGTAGACATGTTCCGAGTCACACAAGAAACAAGATCACCAATTTCTTTTTGATATTGATTCTTAAATGCATAAGTCACAAGCACATTATCAGTTTTATAAGTCTGGACCGATTGTGTTTGAAATGGATAGGTTCCAGATGGGATCGTTGTTTTCGTGTACAATGCAAAGGCATCAAGTTTTGGATTGTTGATTGAGACGAGTTTCAATCCACTCTGGACATGTGATAACATCCCGACCGGCAAACCAGCATTAATAAACAAAGCATCGATTTGGCCAGATGCTAGAGCTTGAAGGCCAACCTTTTGTTCAAGATGCGATGCTTGCCAATTCAATCCTGTCAACGACTTGATTACTTGAACAGAAACCCAAGATCCAGATCCTTCAACATCTTCATCAACTCGTTTACCTTGAAGGTCAGTCAACGAATTGATATTCGAATCAAATCGAACAACAAGTTGAATTTCCGAAGAGAAGAACGGAAAGACCATTTGAATCCGACTCATCATCTTAGGATCAATCCCTTGCTGATAAACCAATGCATCAACTTGTACAATTCCATATTGGACATTTTTATCGCTATATACCTTAGCGAGGTTATCCAATGATCCATCAGAAACAATATTGGTGATAGGCGAGGTAGGAGTTGAACACACCCGAGCAATATCAGATGTCATCGGGTAATTTGTTCCTGAAGGTTGGCCAGAAGCAATCCCAACTGGTGCTGCAATAGCGAGACCCGAGACCATCATAGAATAAATCATGGCGAATTGGATATATCGCTTAGACATGAATTGCATAGTATTCCTCTCGTAGTGATAAAAATTTCATGAACTTTATTTCTGGCCAGCTTTCAATAAAGCAGCCATGCCAGTATTTGTTGATGTATCAGATTGAACTTGTGATGGTTCAACACTCCGAACAATTTGATCTTGAGCTACAACCGGTTGAGGATCAGAGGCCGGATCAACATTACGAACAATCTGATCTGGTTGGCTCTGCTGAGAAGGCTGCTCAATGATAGGAACTTCTTGAACAGCTTTTTTTGGCATAGTCTTGTAATAAAACAGGCCACCACCTACCGCACCAGTGAGGACAATAAGCCCAATGAATTTTTTAAAGCCAGGAGTTAACGCCATGATCAATCCTTATTAGGTTTAGAAAAGTCCGATGAAAGATGTATTGTATCATTTCCTGAGATCTTGGAATACAAATTGACCATATTCAGACTTTAAATATCCATCAACTTCTTTTCTCTTAAAGGCACTAATGAATAACTTCAAGAGTGTTGTCTAAGATGAAGTCCATTTCAATATTCCTTATAGCGAGAAAAATGCTTTATGTTGTTCGGCAAAAAGTTTGAAGCCTTGTTTGACTGCTTCTTCAGCATTTGCTTCGTCAATAATGTCCTGATTGACGAATTCGATTGCTTTATGAACGCCACGAACTGCAGCTTCAAAATGATCTTGTTCAACAGCATCGCCATGACCAGAATGAACAGCGATCCATGCATATGATGGATGCGAACCAGCTTCAGACTTTTTTACTTGGGTGCCCAAAAGCTTTTTACGTAGTTCTGGATATCGTTCCTTGAAAAAAGTATCGATAATAGAAAATTCTGCATCAGCTAGAATCTCAGAACCGGCATGGTATCCCATAGAATGAAACAAGTCAAATTCAGTCTTGTGAGGATAATCGCCATACCCAGTTAGGACCCTCTTATTGAGACCAGCAACATTATCAGATTCTTCCAGAATTTTATTGAGCTTGATATACTCTTCATCATCCAGATCAAATCTAGGACCAGTGTGTTGGCACAAGCTAATCAAGAAAGCTTGTGCAAGAGAACGATGACAATGTTTCTCATCATATTCTACGCGTGCCGCATCAAAAAAGAACGATGCGATATAATTGGATCGATCTGCTGCAAGATCCAGTTTTTCTTTTTTGTCTCTAAATAGATCCCGTTGTTTTGTGATCGATGCAGACAGATTTGCAACACCACCTGCAAAATATCCATTCCATGAAACATAGTTTGAAAAAAACTGGAGCAATGGAATTCGATTGTAAGTATCGTATGCATCACCGATACTTTTCAATTTGTTGGCGACCATATCTTCGTGGGCTTTAAAATCAACCAGAGCTTTAAAATCAGATTCTTTTAGCATTTTTATTTTCTATAGATTGTAAAAGCCTAGAGAGACTATTCTCTCTAGGCTAGTTTAAATTACTGAGTCAAGATACCAACTCGAGTCGTTCGATTCATTGCTTGGCATTGATCAAGTGTCAACCCATCTGATGTACCTGGTTCAACACAAATCGGAGCAGTACTGCCATTACCAACAACCTTGAGTCGAGCATTAGGGATCTCCCATTGCGTGATCAAGTAATTAGCTACTACTTGTGCACGAGCATAACTGAGGTGTTTGTTAACAATCGGACTACCAACACTATCAGTGTTGCCAGATATTTCAACATAGGCGGATCCATTGTTCTCAATAAACGAAACGATCTGACTATCAATCGTGTTTTTACTCTTTTGATCAAGGATCGCCGATCCGCTCATAAAGTTAATAGCAACTGGCTTTGTCAAAGCTGATTTTGTAGCAGCTTGACGTCCAGCGTCAGTGAACTTATCTGGATCAACATTTGCAGCTTTCTGTGCTTGAGGATCTGCAGCCAATACATTCTTGATGAACGAGTAATCAATACTATCAGATGGTGCAATCACCGGAGAATTTGGATTCGTTAGAGCACCAGCACCACGATAGATTTGATCGAACTCGGAATATACACGTTCATAGTTATTTGTTCCACCAACCAAACCAAAGATTCGTGCATTATCATCTGTGCCAGTCCAAACCAGCTGTGAGAACAATCCTTTAATAAATGGTTTGCCTTGCTGTTGAGCCAATGCAGAGAACAATTTTTCTGTTTGAACCAGGGCATCAACAGCATTATCAGGATCAGCCTTAGCAGCAGTCACACCTTGCATCCAACCATTCACAAATTTCTGAATTGCTTGGCGGCCATTTGGATCATTAATCACTCGGGTATCACAGACCATTACGTCATAAATCAAGTTTGTTGCTGACTTGGTCGAATAGACAACATGGCCGCCTGATTTCAATGCAAGAGACAAATCCGGATCCCATAGAACTGCAGCATCAACTTTGTTATTCACATAAGCATCACGAACACCTGCGGTGCCTTGATCTGCATCAATATACGTATAATGGATCGAGGCTTTCTTCTTGCCGCTGAGTGACGAGTTATTGATCGCATCAATTGTCATCCCGTGAGAAGGAGTAAATTGAAGTAGACCGATGTTCTTACCAGCCAGATCTTCAACGCTATTGATGTTTGGATCCTTAGTGATGATAGCATCAGCACCTTGCGTGTTATCCACTGCCATTACTACACGGCCGTCAAGGCCGGCATTCCGAAGATTTGGTTGTTCCTGTGCCCAGAAATCTGAAGTGCGCCAGGCGCATTGTTTACCAGATTGGAAGACCGTAGCCAATGGCGGGATATCATCTTGAACATTGAGGGTCAACTTCAACCCTTGCTTATCGATGATCGATCCTGGTTGAGTCGTCAATGAATTACCATTGGCAACCAAAATTGGTGCATAACCATGGAAACTCACAATGCTAACTGCAAGTTTGTTTGCTGAAATATCACCAGTTTGAGCTGATGGTGAAATCGGTGTAGCTGAAGAATTCGAATTCGAAGAGAACGAACTCGCTGAACTTCCAGTACTTGATCCAATATGCTTACTGAAGTAGCCTTGTTTGTAGGCAAACAGGCTACCACCTACAATTGCAGAGACTGCGATTAGACCAATAAACTTTTTAAAACCTGGAGTGAGTGACATTTATTGCCCACCTTTTTTAAGAACTGAATAATCAACTGTTTTGACACCCGTGTTGATAGCCGGGATAATAAAGCTTTGTGACGGGTTGTTTGTAATCGCTGGTGTTGACCCAACCGATTGGACAATGTTCAAATCTCGAGCATTCAGATTTTCAAGCATTTTCATTCCATCATCGGCGTACATCGAATTACTGAGGTCAACACCATCAATAAATTTTTTCGAATCTTCCATGAAACTTTCAATCTCGCCAAGCTTATTGCCATAGTCATCAGCGAGAAAGGTCATTGTATCATTTCGAAGCGCATCAAGTTCATCATTTCCACTGAATGCAGCTTTAACGGCTCGCCATGCCGCATTTGAGGCATTAACTGCTTTATATTCACGTTCTTGGATATCGATTTCAAAATCGATATTTCCATCAATAGTGACCAATGCATTATATGCTCTAGTCAATTGTTCATAGAACCCTTGAGTTTGGGTATATGACTTAGTCAATCGAATTTCAGCTTCATTGAGCTTACCAAGTTTGGTAAAACTATTCTGAATATCAGCTGGAGGTTTACCATTCTTTTGCATAAACGTAATTTCACGTTTAAGCTTTTCTTCATCATTCTTAAAACCTTCGACGGTTTGTTGAATGGTTCGAACTTGACCTTTAACAGTAGCTCGGCTTTCATCAACAAGTTTAATCCGTTCTTTTGCCTTCTTTTGAATTTCTCGAAGAATCCCAATCGGGTCATATTTAATAATAGAGTACGTCAATGCGCGCATTGTCAATTTATACATGAGCCATAGACGACTTCGGAGCGTATTATCAAATACAGTCACATAAAGTAGGCCGACTGTCGCCAAACCAAACAAACACAGATAGAAAGTATTCTCCATTAGATTTGCAAGATATGGCATAATCTTATAAGCGAGATAGCCGAGTCCACCGAGAATAGCAAGACCAAACACCATCCCGGTGCTACCTTCTTTTGTATCCCAGAAAGATTTCTTTTTAACGGGGACCAGATCATTTGCCATTATTACGCTCCCAAATATTGTTGAAGTTTATTTCCGATTTCTTGGTACCGGGTTCCGAGCGTTTTAACAACGGAATTGAAATCGATTCCAGCTTTACCAAGATCGGCAGTTTTTGACGTGATAGCTTTAGTCAATTCAGTTTTCTGGTCTGATAGTTGACCAAGTTGCTGAGTCAATGTTTGAAGCTGTGTCGCGATTGCATCAGACTGTGCATTGAGTTGAGCAATCTCGTTATTAGCCGAGGTCACAAATGATTGTTCAAAATTAGAAGCTTCATTTGCAATAATGGTTTCACTTGACTTAACCGATGCAATTAATGCATCACGAGAAATACTCGTTGTAGCTTGAGCAGCCTTGTAACGGGTCGCTTCATCAAGGATCACGCTTTTCAGATTTTCTGCGGTTTGAGCAAAAGCAGCAAACTGTGCAAAATCCGGATTAGCAAGAATCAACCCATTGATTGATTCTTCGATTGCTTTAACATCAAGAACAGAATCGGTAGATTGAACAACAGGCTGTGTAACAAATCCACCGATATAAGCCGATGATACTGGTTGAATAGGCGAAGAAGCTTGTTGAGTTGATGCTGGAACTGATTGGACTGCTTTCGGAGAATCTTCTTGGAAGACCATCTTTTTAAGTGAGTCAAACATTTCGTATTATCCTTTTTCTGGTTTATCTCTTTTGAGAGAGGAATATTAACACAAGCAATATGCAAAACACACTTACCATTTGTGTTTTTGCATCTTTTCAAGTGCTCTAGCATTATAAAAATCATGAAGTTCTAATACGGTTTTTTTATGATCTTCTGGATCGCAATCATAATTAAGAATGATGTCATCTCCCTTCATCAATCTAAAATATCTTGGTGCTTGTGCATCTAAAATCTTTTCGACTTCTTTGTATGTCATATTACTGCGTTTCATAACACGATCAATTTGGATATGTTCTGGACAATCAACTACAGCAACCCGATCCGCTAGTTGAGAAAACGTTTTGCTTTCGAGAAGTAACGGAACAGTCAGAATTATGTAATGTGGCTCGCCAACCCCCTGTAATCCTAATGTATTAAGACGTTCATTAATAACATGATAAACCAATGGTGTCATCAATCCTTCAAGTTTTTCTTTTTGTGCTTTATCATTAAACACAATATTTCTAAGTGCAATCCGGTTTAGAGAACCATCAAAATCGATGACCGAATTCCCGAACATTTCTTTGATGAATACATATCCAGCCTGACCTGGTTTTTGTAATTCATGAGTTATCAAATCCGCATCAACAATAGGGACTCCGAGATTTCTGAAATGCTTTTCAACAGTGCTTTTACCACAGCCTATCCCACCAGTTAATCCGACAACATACATTTTGACACCTCTCTCATTACAATTATTTTTATACTAAAGCCATCACATGAACATCATATCATTCGATTCATATAAAGTGTGTATATCAAAACCCGAAAAGAGACCTGATCAGGTCTCTTTTCCATAATGACTAAATTTAGTTATTTGATATCGTAAATGATCTGGAGCGATCGACTTATTTTTTTAATCTCGCCAACTCGAGCAAATGTTTTAATATCGGTTTCTTTAAATACTATAGCTCTATTTGTCTTATAAACAATAGCGCCATCTTGAAATTTTCCAACTATAAACAACTTTGGAAATTCATTCAATGAAAAATGTTTGAGTCGTTTTCCAACCTTAGCCTTATGAGTCTTTGTATCGGCCTCTAGATCTCCGGTTGGGGTATAAACATAATCAGCGAAGGTAATTAGTTCGCCATGAATTCGCCTAGTCTTGGCATTCAACGCATAAATACCAACCATATTAAACCCTATCCAATGTAGACAGTTCATCTGGTAAATCATCAGCAAACAATGTGAAATATTCTTCACGAGTATATGAAGTTATTTGAGTCTTAGTGGTCGCACCAAAAAACTCATCCTCAACGCATAAAACGTATCGCACGTCTTCATAATAGAAAGAAGAGTGTTTTTGTTTTCTTCATAATCTTTTTGTTGCTGAGCAGTGATCTTAAAGCACACTGGCCGGCTAACTTTGTTAACTTTATCACAGTTTAACCAATGCCGAATAAATAAGCTGGATTGGTCTTCAGTTCCAAACAAACTTAAAAGAGGACCATCATACCAAAGATAATTTTCAATTTCAACAAGACCCTTAGCCATGGCTGCCACATCAGCATCATGTTCTTTTAGAATCGGTTTCATTTTTATTCTCGATGTGTTTAATCATGATCCTATATTATCATAGAACTCTTAGTGTTGTATACTAAAAATTAAAGATTCTTGATCGATTCTAAAAAATGATGAACTTGTTTTTGTTTATTGCTAATCCGGAGTCGTTTTAGTTTTTCAGTAAGATACGTGTTGAAAGTCCAAAACATCGTATAATCTTCTAATATGGTAAAATTAAATGCGTTACCAGCATGAGTAAAAACAATGGTCGGCATTCCATCATCATCGACTACTCTAGCACTAAACGCATTATTGTTTTTACTAAACGCTTGAGCCACTAAAAGAATAGGATCTTCTTCATTATAGTCTTTTCCTTCTGATGAATGATCAATCTGACCGGTTTCAATATCAAAATATTTCATCCGGTTAAAAAAGGCTGTGTGGAAACCACGAAATAACTGTTGATGATTATAATTTAAAAATTCTAATGTCCAATCCTTAGCATCTTTAGTATTTAAACATCCCGCGTATCTACATGCAGCGAAAGGCCCACATAGATATCCTCCCATATCATGATCGCCATCACCAGGTGCACCCCATACAGTAAATACTTCTTGCCAAGTTTCCGGCGTGATAATTTTTCTTGTTTGATCAACTTTCATAATAGTGCCATTAAAGTAAATTCAATGAATTCTTTAAAATATTTTGGATCGATAAAGTCAACCAGCCAAACTTTATTTTCTGATTGGTAGAAGTTAATCCCACCGGCTACCATAGCTTTACAATCAATAGTAATAATGACAGGATGCCCATGGCGCCTTCCTACAACAAAGGCAGTCTCTATCTCTTCAGATAAATGGACGTATTGCCTGGTCATCTTCTGGATACCATGCTTTTTAATTCCCTCTATAACTTCCATAGAGGTCCCATGAAACAATTCAACCGGAGGAATTTTCTTTTGTAGTCCAACATCAACATCAAGTGAATGACCTTGAGTTGCACGAATCTTCGATGTCTTTTTGTCTAATGTATATCGGCCTTTACTATCCATCGTGACGATTTCTGTTATCTTGTATAGAGTTAATTCATATCCAGCTTTGGTTGCTGCTTCAATTAGATCATCACACTTGACCCAACCTTGTTTGTCCATTGGAACATTTTCTTTCTCTGCTCCATGCCTGAGGATGTCTTACATCCAAACACTTTCTTTTTGATATTTTTTAGTCATTATTTTTAGATATGAAAAATGGATTCTCTTCAAAAAGAATCCATTTTATGTAGTGAATTAGAAATTACGTAATTTCTAATTCATGTTTGATGATGTTACTAGCCATCTTTCCGTCATACAAACCAGCATGATTTGTTTTAAGATAAGCCATTGCCGTTTTGAGATCCGATGAACCTTCAGCAATGGCTTTCTTGATAATTGCTGTGAGTTCATCTTCTGGGATTTGTTTTGGCATATAGCCTTCCAAAATCTTGGCTTCAGTTAAACAATTCTTAAGACGCTCATAATTTTCGATGGTCATCGTCATCCTCTTCATAGCTTCAAGCATTTCCTTATTTCCATCAAGAAATCGTTTAACGGTCTTTGTTACATCAAGATCATTAACTTCACGATTATCCTTCTTAGCAAGAGCCGTGACTTCACCGATCAGCGTAGTAAGCAATGCTGCCGCCACAACATTCTTATCTTTACGAACTCGGAGTTGATGAGCTTTGATACTTTCAAATAGTTGCATTTTATATCCTTTATATCCTGGAAATTTACTGAGATATGCATTGATCATATCAACATCACCAGAACATACATTGTTAAACATTTATTATACCTCTAGATATTTTTTTATTACTGGAATTCTTTTCCAATGACATTCTTAAAATTTTGATTTGGCGCAGTCGGAGTGAAATTGATTCCGGTGGCTTGTTCAACATTTGTAATAGGCACTTCGAATTTTGCCGGAGTATCGCCTAGATTTGGAGAGGTATTAGGCGTAATAAACGCAACACCCTGCATAGTGTTCTTATCAATCACAACCTTATAAATTCTGGTAGGAATAGCAACATGATCTGGTCCAGCTGTTTGCGGTGTACCATCAAAGATAGGCCCAGTGATCACATAAACGCCATCTGCAGATTTTGCAGCATATCCTCGAGTCTTATTTTCGATCGCGCGCCAGAGTCCACGATTCAAATGAAGATTTTGTGGGACCATATTTGACAAATAGAATGTCTGAAGAGCTGCAGCCGAATTGGCCTTAGTATCTTCAAATGGTGTCATATGACCACGATCATCCACAGAACTGACAGTCTTGTAATCTGCAAGTTCTGCACGTTGGCCTACATCCAAATCTGGATCAGGTTTAAATGCATTAACCCGAGTATTATTTCCTGCCGAATCTTCTTTAAGAAGAAGTTCAGCTGAGTACAAAGGAACTTTACGAGTCGTATCTTCCTTAACGGTATACTGGATACGACATAGTTGAACAGTCCCAGGAATTGTTGGAGTTGTCGGGTACCCAAATGGGACCATCTGATCACACGGCGAAGCCGCGAAGACCGAGGTCGAAAATAAAAGTGTTACTAGTGCTAGAAGTTTCTTCATGTTTATTCCTTATAGAGCCTTGAGTAATAAAGCTTGATATATTTTAGTTATGTTTAAGGCGTCATCTATCCCACGGTGATGTGTTCCGACCAATGGTATCTTGAGTAGATTTAATGCTTTAGCCATTCCAACCTGTTTGCACTTACTGAGCTTAGCATGCATAGCTTTGGCATTGATATGATCAACCGACATTGGTGAATCGCATCCGTATCGTTGGCTCTGACGTTGAAGCATGTTCCGATCATAATCACCCCAAGAGACCCAAGGTATATTTCTTGAATCATATTCATCGACCAGTATATCATATGCTGATGCATATGATATACCTTCAGCATCAAGTAATTCTTGAGTGATCGTGGTAAGTTCAGTACAGAAAGGAGAGACTGTTGAAACTTCTGGTTTAATAAGAATACCTTGAGATTTTTCAACAAGACCGGTATCAAGATTAAGAAGGACAATTCCTATTTCGATAATTTCGGAAGTGTTTTGATCTGATTCTTCTCTTGTATCCCAACATGTACTTTCCAGGTCGACGATTGCAATTTTATTTGTTGGCATTTTTATAGTGTTCGAGGAATTTAAGAGATGCTTCATTTTGTTCTTGATACGGATTATACCAAAATGATCCCATACTAGAACCATTACCATTTTCAATCCAACGTTCTCCATCCCAGCCATCACCCATACAAAGGTAAGCTTGACACCATTTTTCACAAACATAATTGTAGAATCCTATTTGTGTTGGATTCATATCAGTAAATCTATAATATCCTTGGGCTTTGAGGTGTTCGATATATTCTTCTTGTTTTTCAGGAAGGATATTCCCAAATCCTAAACTATCGCCAGTGAAATATCCAACTGGATAGGTTTTTTGTGAGTTCATATTTTATGGTTAATTTATAAAGCTATAGTACAGTTATTTTATTGTGTTGTATCTGGAAATAAATAAGACTACTAATACAGGAGAAATATAATATGCAAAAAGTAGAAAGTTCTATTAGTAAGATACTTAGTTCACATCTCGTAAGGCCTATGTTACAACACAGATGGACCATCGAATTTCAAAACTCTGGGTTGACCAAAGAAGCCAAAGATGCGATGACTGCGAATTCTGAAAATGTCAAAATGGATTTTATTAAGAAGACAATTTCATTTAATATCAGACAACCAGCAATTCAAACTGAATTGGCTTTAGTCATAGCTGATTTTGTGACATCAGGTCATAGTGCCATTAAAGTAAATTCAATGGATGGCTCTGATGGTGTTTATGGGTACTGGATCTTCGAGAATTTAAAAGCGGAGACACGCCATTTCGATCTAGATTATGCTATGCCGGGTGTAGCAAAACATGAAATAGTAATGAAATATAGTAGGATGATCAGCAACCCTTAATTCAATTCATCTTAGGTTTCCAGAATTTGAATGTTTCCATCGGGTTCTGGTTCTGCCACCAAAACATTTCCATCTTTTTCTTGAGTCTTAAGCTCAAGTTCTTCAGTCTTACACTTTTTACAGCATGCTTGGTATGTACTTACCGAATGAGCATAATGACCACAGTCTAGTTCAACTGTATTGAGGTGATCATGCTTTGTTGCATCATGTTCAAGAAGATGAGCTTGGACACGAGATGGGTCTACCTTAACCGTGGCAAGCTTAACAATCCGGACGACAAATCGAAGAATAAAATCTGGTGGAGCATCAGGATCTCGTAGTTGCTCAGGTGTCGGATCATATTCTGTTGAACGCTGTCGTGTATACGCATTATGAATATGATGCTTAAGAGGTTCTCTTGCTGAGCCAATGAATTTTTTTCTAAGAAATGCCATGATGCTTCCTTATTAGGTTTACATTACTTTCATAACTTAATGATATACTAACATGAAATTCTTAGTTTGTAAATATCTTTTCTAAAAATTTTGAATACGACAAATCCATCTCTATTACCTTATTAGTAGAAAATAATAAGGATTAATAAAGTTCAGAACCAGGATTTTGAATCAAAAATAATTTGACCCTCCATCGTAACAAAATGATTCTGCTAGAAAATTCGAATGGCAAATAGGGCCTAAAGTGAATAGTTCTAAAGGAGACGACCGTCATCTTTCCTGTACCGCTACAGAAAATCTTGGCCGCCAATTATCAGTCGTGGAATCCGACCACTACGGTATCAAATTGGCTTTTTGAAGTTTGACTGTTTATCCGGCATATCCTTATATGCTCGACTCCCGGATTTGTATGCCAATGGTTGACCCATCAGCGAAAGGAGTACCAATATTTTCATTGCTGAATGCGTTGGCCAACGCATAGTATACTATTCTTCCAAGCCTGCATATACCGGACATCCTATTAAAGTATGGAGTACTTTACTTCTTTTATTATTCTAATGAGGTCTTTTAGGAATATCTAAATTTACCAATAATCCTTTTCTGTTGGACTCATATTTTGTCCCAAAGAAATATATTAATTTTGATTCTAATTCTAGTGCTTCAGGTTCCGTAATATTATCTTTTATTATTTTAATGAATTCTAGAGGATCTGAATATCTAGATTGTATTTCTTTTAGAATTTTACCATGGCCTTGATTTCTTTTTAAATCAAAAGCTCTATCGCCAGATCCTTTACCTATATAAAATGGTATCCCATCTATATTTAAATCGCATGTACTGTGTTCAAATCGTATTGCATTTTTTGTGGTATATGGAGCTGGAGTGAAATGTACATATACATAATATTTTTTAGTTAGATCACCAGAAAATAAATGACTCCAATTTTCGTCTAAAATATTATTAAGAATATTATTCCATATCGGGATATCATTATTACGATTGTCTAATACGGAATGGGTTCTTAAGAATTTTCTAGAAGAAGATATTACATCATTAAATTCCTTAGATAACATGCAATCCGCTTGACGCCTTTTTTGTAATTCTTTTAAAGACTGTGATTGTATACTTCTAAGTATTTCCGTAGGTAAGTTTTTTAGTTTTATTTTAAAAAATGAATTATATTCATCCATATTATATTTTTAATTGTGCAAAAAGAACTGTATAATTCTCTTTTTTTGGATTGCTTAGATTATACACTATACTTTGTGGTTCATGTATCAATTTTTGTAAAATAATTTGAGATGTATTAGGCGCCGCTGGAGAGTGTGTAGATATATGATGTGTGGTAATATCTAGTAAGTGTGGCGAAGCCACCTAGGAAGGTCTGATGAAACCAGGTTAACAAAAAGCCACTCGATAAAGGAGTGGCTTTTTGTTCTATATTACTTAGATGATTTGGTGACTAAATCAAGGAGGAGTTCTTTCATTGCACCAGATCCACCATCAGATTGGAGTAAGCCTGGATGATGTCGGACTAGGTGAAATTGTTGATGTGAAACACTTGCAGTATTGACTGCAACATGATGTGCACCTTGTGATGCAGCTTTAAGTCTATTGCTTTTCTTGGAGTCAACAAAATCAAGATTGAGATATGGACCATATTCTTTTTCAAGTTCATTGAATTGGTCTTTATTAATCCCAATGACTACCACTTTAGGTTTTTTGGCTTCAGTGATAGAGTCGGATACTTTTCGAATCGAATGAGATTCAATATCGATAAGTTGCGAAGATATTTGGAGGTGGATATCTTCGAAGACTTCATTGACAACAGCATTGAGTTTAGTTTTCAATGCTTCCCGGAAAATATTGCCGACTGAATCGACAAGTGCATCGATCATTGCCGAATAGTTATATTGTGGGATAATCAGTGGAGGTGAGGTCGAAGAAGATGTATCTTGGACATCTTCAACTTCTTGATTCGGTGTGGTTAGCGGAAGAGTTTCACGGAGGGTGGTTGCTTCACGAGCGAGTTGTTGTACTTGGAATCGATCGTAGTTTTTATCTTCTGACGCTTGAGTTTCACGTTTTGCTACGAGAAGACGGGATCCAAGACTACGAATTTCTGCATTCAACTTCGGGTTATTTTGAAGCGAGCCTTTTGGTCGACGACGATCTGTAGTAAGGACTTCTTCTTGAGCTTCCATGATGGCAGCAATATACGATTTGTATACATCTTTAATTTCCGCATCGTACATTATTTCTGCAAACCGAAGCGAGAGTTTTTGCATTTCGGTTTCTGTCCAGAAAATTTTAGGCAATTTCTGTATAGCTTCTTGAACCATGATGGAACTCCTTGTTAACGTTATAAGCAGTTCCATCATACCCCGAAGAGCCAGTATAGTAAATTATTATTTACTGCCTGGCTCAAATTTGTTAAAAATTCTAGTTATATATTGAAGTCAACATAAAATGCCACGCCATAACTTCTTGTTTTAACATGGATAGAGCTTCCTCAAAATCACGAAATATTTTAAGTCCGGCTCTGTCACACATGATTTCAACATTACCTTGACGCCAATATCCATCTGGGCAGCACACAACTAGAGATTGATTAAGTTGAATAGGAAAGCCTGGCTGTATGGGTTTATTTCTACCAATGATATATCCTAGTTCAGCTAATGTGATTGGTGATTTGGTATTAGGATCAAAGTTTACGAATATGATTGCAGCTTTTTCTATATGATCTAATTCCCAATTGACTTGTTCACTAAAATATTCATTTGTTATGCTTTGTGTTTGTGAAGCATCAAAGTCATCACGCCTAGGATTAAAAACACATCCAACTTCAGGCATTTCAGAAAGTTCTTGTCCAACACGAGTTTGCCAATCTACAGCATTACCCATTTCAATACTTCCGGCTAAGAAAATATCTACTAGATCCGGTGTCTGTATAAATATCTCAGGCGGATTTGGAGGGAATATTACTTTTGTCATTTATTATTATAATATTGTACAACGTTTCTTTTTTGAAGATGGTAAAAACACTACACTGATAATAGGATAATCAATAATTTCTTTAGAGGTAACAGGTTCACCATTTATATGGAAAGCCTTTTGATCACATAATCTCCTAAGTTCACTATTACTAGCAATAGCCGGAGATCTTTCTTGTGATCTAAATCTACAAACTTCATGTAGACTCATCAATAGTTGTAAACCTGTCACTTTTTTTGATACCTATTATTGGTCGATCTGGACGGACTCGAACCGCCAACCTACGGAGTAGAAATCCGTTGCTCTATCCAATTGAGCTACAGACCGATATTTTTATGATTTGTAAAACAAAGCCCACTTATCAAAATTTAAATTTGAAAGTCTCAATGAACTTGCAAAAGCTAATTTGATCTGGGTTGCTGTTAATAATTCTACTTTATTATCCCATACTGGCGATAAATTTTCCAGGATTTTACAACACAAATCCAAGTAACGAAATGGTGCGGTGATACATGGACCAGGCCAGTCAAATTCGATTTTTTGTTTGATTAATCTTTTCCATTCCAATAAAAATCCAATTTCTGTTCCTGTAAAATCTGAACTGGCTGAACGACATGCACTATCATAATGAGACTTGGAACATGTAATCAATACCTCAATTTGTTCAAGAGACAAATCAAATTTGAATTCTGGAATACCTTGGATATCAATTCTCATTTTGGTTGCTCCATGTAATAATTAAAATTATTATATCACATGGAGCAATATTGTTACACTCGTTTTAGCCGTTTATCACATACCGTACAAATATGATTTTCCCATAATACATTGTTATGATAGTCGTGATCGTATTCAATTTTAATTTCTGGATGAATACAGATTTCCCGAAGACGATTCTTGACTTCTCTACGATTTGACCAGAGCATTTGCTGATTATCTGCAAATGCTCTCTTAATCAATTCTTCATTCTTTTCTATAGTAGCTAAACCGTGTATAAGAAGTTCTACTTCTTTCGGTTGTTCAGGAAACAATGTAAGCTGTTCATTTTTATAAATCATGGGTCTACGCATATCATTCTCCGAATTCATTTGCTCTATCACCATATGCGGTAAATAGCTTATTGAAATATTCTCTGGTTTTAATCTTAACCATAAAATCATCACCTTTGCAGATCACTCCTTCGTCGACTAGATATTTTCCTTCTCTGACATCTTCAATAAATTGCTTATCGAGATTTCCTTCATAAATAATTTCAGGAAAATAAGCAGTTTTATTAAACATTTTCTTAAATGTTTTAGGTGGAATAAATCCTTTCTTAAACAGGAAGACATCCAGAAGTTTTAATTCTTTAGGTTCATGTTCATCATGAGATCCTGCAAAACTAGAATGTCCAAAGAATTCTGTGAAGGCTGTAATACGTTCGATACTTTTGTGATCCTGTTTAACTTTATAGACTAGATCATCTGCTATATTCTCTAAGAATAAAGGAATGGCTTGGTTATATAGTGGAGTATTTTCATCAAACATTTGGCGTCGAGTGCCAAACTTAGTCCAACCTTTTTTAGGATTCCATTCCCAACGAAGATTCGAACCATCATATTTGTAAAAGGCGATACATGGTTTATTTAATGGGGCTTTCGCGCTTCCATCGATACTTGGATATTGCAACATATAGGGTACTCTCTCATCATATTATTTTGTACTACTCTTAGACGGCCGCAGTCTATCGCTTGGAATTGTTGTAGAGATTGAGAGAGCATGATGTTGAGATTATCTTTTGTATTATGTTTATGATGTTGATGTTGTTATTATATCGACGTTTTGCGTATTGTGTTGCTGGATATTATCCTAGGCACCACTCATTTAGGAGAACAAGTTATCGAGGCGACTGAAAAAATTCTCGGTCTTCGCATGAAGATTATCCGGGAGTTCTGTTAGCTTATAGCCTTTTACCTTACTGACCTCATCCGTGGTTCCAACTTTGGAAGGATTAATAATCTTAGCAGCAAAATATGTCGCTGCACCTAGCTTAGTAATTTCTTTTAGCGCACTAGATTCTATTTCATATCCTGTTTCTTCTTTGAGTTCTCGGATAGCTGCCTCTTTAGGAGATTCACCTACATCAATCCCACCCCCAAAGAAATTCCATTGGTTTGGATTATTAGTCGATGGCGACCGCTTACCAAGAATAACCTTGTCTTCAGTATATAGAATGACCCACGCAGTTGATTTTGTTTTCATTGCATGTTTCTTCTCGAAAATGTCTTTAAGTAGCATTATTGATTCCATAGTTGGATTTTATTATTTATCGTGAAAATTGATAAATAGAAGAAAGAGTAATCAACGGAGATAAAACTTATGAACTCTATTACACTTGCAGCTCTATATCGTGGCCAAAACTGCAAACAAGACTTCAAGATTGACTTTGGCGGTTCTGTCGCTGAAGATTTTAAATTTGATTTTCCATTCACTTCATCTGCTATTGCCTATATTATGGCGGCCAGTGAAGCGGCATTTGCTACTACCGGAACTAAAACTACATTACCAAGTGTAACCGTAGAATCTGGTGCTGTTGCAGAAACATGGACACTTACTTGTACTACTGGTGGTGGATCAGGTACTGCACAATTTAGTGTAGTTGGTTCTGTATCCGGCGCCAAAGCAAATGCTACAGTAGGAACAGCTTATGCTAATACTGGTATTGGCTTTACTATTACTGGTGGCACAATTGCTTCAGTTGTTGGTGATACATTTACAATCATTCTTACTGCTAATAAAACTGTTGGTTCTGTTGTATTTACTACTACTGGTCCTACATCAAATGTAACTACATTAGCAGCTGGTGGAACTAATGGTATCACTCTAGAATCTGGTGCTGTTGCAGAAACATGGACACTTATTTGCACTAATGTAAATGATGATGGTTCAGCTGTATTTAGTGTAGTTGGTTCTGTATCTGGAACATGGGATTCTGCTGTTGTTAATGTTGGATATAGCAATGGTTTGATCGCTTTCACTATTCTACCAAATACAAATCCTTCAATTGTTGGCGATACATTTGTATTTACTATCACACAAGCTATTATTTCTGGTGCCGCAGTATTCCACACAGTTGGAACAAAAGCTTCAATTCCATTAATCACATTAGAATCTGGTGCTGTTGCAGAAACATGGACACTTACTTGTACTACTGGTGGCGCTTCTGGCACAGCAGTATTCAGTGTAGTTGGTTCTGTATCTGGAACAAAAGCGGCTGCTACAGTAGGAACAGCTTATGCTAATGCCGAAGTTGGATTTACTATTACTGGTGGAACTGTTCCATCGATTACTGGTGATACATTAATCTTTACAGTTTCTGAAATTGCAACTGGAAGTAATATTCCAGTTGCTTCATTTACTGTTGGTTCATCGAGTGGTCTAGTTCCATTGACTGTGTCATTTACTGATACTTCAACCGAAGGTCCAACTTCATGGTTCTGGCAATTTGGTGACAATGTTACTTCAACCGTACAAAATCCTACTCATACTTACTATGATGAAGGTGTGTTTGGTGTGACATTGACCGCAACCAATAACAATGGCTCTGACACAACCCTAGTGTCTGGTGCAGTCATTGTAAAAACACCAAAGGTTGACCCAGCACAGCAAACCGTGTTAGTCACACCAAAACCAGTCGCTGCATTCTCTGCGACTCCTCTAACTGGTGCGGCTCCATTGAGTGTTCAGTTTACTGATGGATCAACAGGATCGGTTGATCAATGGGATTGGGACTTTGGTGATTCTGGCCAAGCTAATGTACAAAATCCATTGTATGTTTACACTGTACCCGGTACCTACACCGTAACTCTAGGTGTAACTGGTGGCGGTGGTTCGAGCACTGGTGCTCGTGCAAATTACATCACAGTAACTGCTTAAGAAGTTCTGTTGAAATAGAAAAAAGGACCGCAAGGTCCTTTTTTCGTTTAATATTCGAATCTATTTTGATCTAACCATTTTTCAAATATTGGTTCATAGTCTGGATTCTTAATCCATTTGATTAGTTCTCGTTGATTATGTTGGCGAGTTCTAACTCTACGTTCTATCTTAGTTTCATATTGCCAACCAAGAATAATCTTTGTATCACCATGGTAATAATGATACATCTTCCAATATTCTTTTCCTTCTAATTTAATTAGAGGATATCTAGCCCATGCATCGACATCCAGCCAAGTATCTGGCCTTTTATGCGTAGAGTCAATTTCATACAGGGGCCCAATGCTTCCGCGAATGTTTACGACGAATTGTTCTTGACACTATGAGTTTCTCCTTTAGAGGGTCAACTCATATCTGTTGTTTCCTTATATTCGTATATCTTCATTTTCCTTTATACTCTACTTTATTAAACCAGAAATGCCAAGCTCGGCTGTGGCCACCATGAACCCATTCAATGACTATTTCATCATCTTCACGCCGAGCTGTATATTCTTTTGAAATCAAACATACGATTTCACCCGGTGTTCCATTGGCGCCAATAACCTTATCGCCAATATTCATCTCCGTAAATAGAATTTCTGAAATTTTCATGTCAGGTCTACCCATACATTAATCCAGTCATCTTGTTCGGGTGCGGTACCATAGGTTGCTTGATATCCTTGCTTGATAATTTCTTCAACTGCTGATTTTCCATGCTCTGCATATTCACTAGCAAGCAATGGCACAATGATAGAAGCTCTAGGACTTTCATCAGTTTTTGCTATGTTACTTTCTATCGTGTTAATGAGTTGCTTATTAACACGATTCATGATAGCTCGTACTTTAATTTTATCATAGCGGTATTGTGCATCCGCCAAATGTTCTTTAAAAACATTTGGCGGAACCAATTTAACCAATTCCGTGTCTATGTCGACTAATTGGTTATTTGTGTATTCTACATATTCAGCCATGATTATTCTCGATTTGATTTGATGAATAAATTATACACCAGATAGTAAAAAGCCTACCAAATAGGTAGGCTTTATTTTAACATATCAAATCAATTTATGGCTGTGGTGAAACTTTACCATAGCATTGATTTTGTGCTGCTGTTCCGCTCAAGGTTGAACAATCAACTGGTGTTACTGGTGTTGGTGTGCAAGCTGCAAGAGCAAAAGTTAGAGCGATCAAAGCAAAAATCTTCTTCATGGATAATCTCCTTTTAGTTAGGTTTACTGTGTATCCTAGCTATTTATCAAAGGAAATCAAACACTCAATAAGTTGCATGAATCTTTTCTGGGTCTTTCGAATCACGATAGAAAGTTATATAAAATGGATCATGGAGTTCGCTGTCGTGGCCATTTTCGCCTGGAGCCTTAGGATCAAAGTCTTCATTTTTTGTGGTAATACTATACGTTGTATATGCAACCCAGCGGCCACCAATCTTACGAATAGTATCAGATTCTACCCATTCATCAACAATGGTTCCAATATCGATACCATTCTTTTTAGCAATCTTTCGCATCTCTTCAAAAGAACCAAATCTAACAGTTTCTTCAAACTTAGCTTCACGTTCCTCTTCTTTGCTAATTTTTTCGGCTGCTTTTTTATCTTTTAAAACAGTTTCTGGATCATCATAGCTAACCGCAGTCCATCCTATCTTCAAATCTCTTTTGACGACTGGCTTTTCGAATCTTTGCATATCGCCATCAGGATAAAAAGCAAAATATACTTTTTTAGTTCCTTTGCCATTGTATCCAAGCCAACCATTCTCGGTACCGTGAGTGATCTTACTATAGACCTCTCCACCTGCTTTTTTAAGGCGTTCAATCAACTCGGCCATCGATTGCTTTTTCTTTTCTGGCTCTTTATGCTGACTTTCAGTAAAAATTTCTGTAACTTTCATGTTTGGGTATTCTCCATTTGCTATTAGTTATTTATCCTAACTAACACAATCAATATAACTGGCCATCCAGATATTTGATCGGGTCAAAATGGAGATACAGATATCCAAGAGCTAAACAAAAACTAACCAGAGGCCAAACAACCAGAGTAATAATATAAGGCTTCCAGTTAATTTGTCTTGAAAATATCACAATGGTCAATGTTCCCAACGCATCAATAACAGCCCAGAGCCATTGGAGGTTTTGTGATATATGTGAAATAAATGAATTCATTTCCAAGTTCCTTTTTCTTGTTTGATGATAGCTTCAACGCTCCGAGATTTTTCAGAGGTTCCGTAATTCGCTGGGAGCGTATGCGTGGGTTCCCAAAGCCCAAGATCTTGTTTATGAAAGATCCCGACTACAAAATTTGTCCTGAGATTTTCATAAAGTGAAGTTTCCGATCGTTGGCGCCAAACCACGATTGCTTTTGTCTGGCATGCCGAAAGATGAGCTTCAGCAACTGGACCAATCCCAGACCAAACAACCTTTTTAGCTTTGGCTGCTTTCTTGACATCATGATCAATAGAGTCAATAATCTTCTTTGGGAGACCACCAGACATTTCATCACCTCTTCTGTTTAGTTAACAAGTAATATCATAGTATCATAAACAAAAAGAAGTGTACACTTATTTCACAAAATACTTTATCGCTGTTTGAAATGGTCTGCTATAAACAAGATCATTTGATCTGTTAGGTTTTCTATAGGATGTGAATCAATATATTCATCGGTCAAGTGAGCATATTTTCCGCGGGTTGATTTATTCGTTCCAAACCAACTAAACCAGTTTGAAATTGTAGATCCGTGTTTACCTAATACAGTCCAACCTTTTCTTGAAACATATTCATCACCACGATGTAATGATTCATAAACCAATTTTTTAAATAGTTCTCTGGTGTCCATATGATTATTTCCTTAACACTTCACCTGCAAATCGCCACATCATCTGAGCTGCTTCGAATTCATCTTTAAAAAAGAATACTGGCGAAATCTTGTTTTGTTCTTTCTTTTCTATCCCGTGAGCATAACAAGAAGTATATTTAATTATACCTCTAAGAACAAACCATTTATATACTTCTTGTTGCCAAATTTCTAAATTAGTATTTCCATCATGAATTTTTGGAAATACTACTGTATGCCATCCATAAACATTTGGCCGCTCAAATTTAATAATTACTTCTTCGGTTGGCCAAAGCTTATTTTGTGTAACAACAGCCATGATTAAGCCTCCAATAGTTCCTTTTTAGAAGCTTCGATCAATGCAATCGCTTCTTCATTAGAAATAACAGGAAGTGTAATTGGTTTAACTTCTTCTTCCGGGATAACATCTGGAAGAATTTTAGCACAGTCATCTTTATTACTTTTAGCTTGAACATAACGTCCATTTGGCTGAAGTTTGGCTTCAACACCATTTAGGAAGGCCATTTCCGAGATACCGCGAGTTGTTTGATATTCAAGAATATGAACCGTCTTTGTTCTATTATCTTGAACCACTGCGAATTTGGTGATTGTGAGAGCTTCGATTTCACGTGAGGACTGAGCAAATTGAAATTTCATATATCTCTCTTATTTTGGTTAGGAGGTGAAGAGTCATTATACAATATTTTGTTACTTCTTAAGACTTTATATTTTACAAAGCAAAAAAAGAGAAATATCAAAAATTGACATTTCTCTTTTTCATTCTTTAGCTAACAAGTAATCCGTGTATTCTTTTAAAATTTCTTCTAATGTATGAGTGATTTCATTTTGTTCTTCAAAAGAAAGAAGATTTCTTTTGAGTCCCATACGATCCATAGTACAAGGACAATACGGATCACCTTGTTGAGGTCCTAAACATCCGCACATATCCATTTTATAATCTCCAATATACAAAAGGCCTCTACTCTAAATAGAGGCTTTCCATTACTTATTCTTTGTCTGGGTAGGTTTTATCTAGTTCATCAATATAAGAAAAAGGACTGGTTCCAGGATCAAGAGTCACAATATTCTTAAACCCATTTTCTTTCTTAATCAATGATTCTGTTCCTGGGATTGCACCACGATATTTCTGGCCATAAGTACCTTCGATCTGACCTGTGGCTGGATTCAAATCTCCCCAAAATGCTTTCTTACCTGAGAGTGGTTCTACATAATAAGATTTACCAGTGCGTGTTGAAGTCACTATAAATCTGCCAGTCTCATCAGTATTAGTAAGAAACCGTTTGCGAAGGTCGGGGTCCATATAATTTACATCCTATTTTTATTATTATTTTCCTAGCAATCTATCTAGAGTTTTTTGTATTCTATCCAGACGCTTTTGTTTTGAAGCTTCAACCTGAAGCTTATATTTTGCTGCAAACTCTGTTAATCTAATTATTTCTTCTGAAGTAAGTGTTCTACCTTCGACTTCATAACAAATAATTTCGCTATCTTTATAATGCGGGATTGGTTCTGCCATTTTATATTAACCACATTGATCTACAAGATTTGTCATGATAGCCCAAACATAACCCCAATAACCATCTTCAATAGACCCATCAACAAATTTCCTATCTGCTAAAATTCTTGCTCTAGCCCAAAATGGGCCCAAATCTTTACTTGTTAAACCACGACTATGAGCAAAGGATTTATACTGTGCAGAATGTTTGGTTATCATACAAAACTCCGTTTGTTATTTTTCGGATTACGAAAATGTTTGTATAATTATTCTACATACTCAATTACAATTTGTATATATGTATGGCGAAATATTTATTGCTTGGGAAGGTAAACCGGAATCGAACCGATGATTGTGTGCGCTGCGTCGCCACACTATGTTACCACTACATCACTACCTTCATTGAATTTTATACAATTTGGTACATCAATATGATATCGTACAAATTCTGAATTTGCCAATCGATCATAAAGTATTCTTGTTGGATTACCAAACTCTGTCACCCAATATAATCTAGCCCATCCATATTGTATAGTACGTTCTAACAGGGCTTGAATCATATACCTAGCATAACCATTTAGTCGATATTCTGGCTTGACATATAAATCAGACAAATAGCAAAACGGTTCTTCATCCCAAGCAGATTCATGTAATAAATAATTCATAAACCCGACTATTTTAGAATCAACGATAGCAACTAAACAGTTAACACTAGAGCTATCATCAAAAAACTTATTCCATGCAATATCATATTTCTCGGGTATACATGAATCATAATCTTCAACCATAAATTTCCATTCAGTATAATCTTTAGATTCAATTGGACGTATTAGCAAGTTTATCTCTTTGTTTAAAAATTAAATTGACCTAGCAAACGGAGAATCAAATCCACAAGCAATCATTGCTTCTTTCAATGGATTTTTAAATTCACTTGAGTCTTGTGTCTCGTGACTTAATGGAATAGATGATACTAAATAAATATGGCCAGTATAATCTTCTTTTTCATAATACCTACGGCCATTTACCCTTTTTACTTTATCAGCAAAAAATCTATATATCTCTTTTTTAGTTTCATATTCTTCTTCGCTTTCTGAAGAATGTCTACGTTCAGCTAAAAAATAAAATGCATCATATTCATTTAGTTTTTCTAATAATGAATTAGCTACTATGCTATAAACTTTAAATGCAGGGTTTTTAGATTTAACCGTGGAAAATGATTTTTCACTGTCATCTTCATTTTTTAAAAAGAATGATACTTCAGCAACTTTTTTCCCTTTTAATTCGGGAATTTTAAAAATTGGTTTTTTCTCTATTTGGATTTGGTACTCTTCATCATTTTCAGTAAAAGAAGATAATTCAAAATTGCCGTGTTTTTGCCATTGTAAATTTCTTTTTGTGTCACCAATTTCTTTTAATAACATCAAAATATATTCCTAATTTTGAATATATTTATCAGCAAAATAGCAGCTTGTAGGCATACGTCCATTACATAGCTATTATCTTTAGATTCAATTGGACGTATTAGCAAGTTTATCTCTTTTGTTTAATGTATTAAATTTAAGTATTGATCTTTTTTAATTCATCAACTAATTTACCTGTGAGTTTTTTCTTCTCATCATCTTTTAAAAAATCTTTTAAAATTACAGTCATTTTCTTTCCATGACCAAAAGCCAAATCTTGTAATCTTGTCCCATGCATATTATTAGTAACCCGTTGGGCGATACGATTATACATAGACATTCTTTTATCTGCCGTGTCATTTGCTATAAAAACCACGGCATCATAATCGTATTTTGATACTTCTTTATCTAACGCGTCGACAATTACTCCGATAACTAACATAGAATTTTGAGAATCATTAGTTATTGATTGTGTAAAATTACCATCTTTATCTTCTTTTTCAAACGCTACATTAATAATGCTATATTGAATAGATGTAACTTTAATTTTTGCAGGTTCTATAATAATTCGGTAAACAGAATCGTTGATGGTTTCAATTGCTTCTATTCCAGATTCACCATCTTTTCTATTATGCCATTTAACTACTCGGCCATCACCCTTTAGCGATTCTATTAAATCTGGTAAATCACCAAATGCTTCAGTAAGATCTCGTAATTTCATAAAATATTCCTATTAAAAAATATATTTATTGAAATTACTATGGGCGGAGACGACGGGACTCGAACCCGCGATAACCTCATAGACAGTGAGGTACATTAGCCGCTATGTTACGTCTCCATATTTCTTTTACATTTCTATAAATGTACTTCTAGAAATAACTGATTTGTCCAAGTTTTCTTTCTTATCAGTGACAATAATCAATTGACCATCAAATTCAAATTCGCCAGACTTTGCTAAAGATTTGATTGAAACTGTGCCATCTATTGCAGCCTTAATTAAGGCCGCATATGCTGGATTTAATTTTTCATACACGTCAAGTAATACAACAGCATCTTTTACTTTTTCTAACGCATCAAAAAAATCATTCACGTGGCCAATCTTACTAAGATCGATAGACTTAACATTCGAAATACTTTTCTTTACGATTTTGATTGCTTCATCAGAATCAGTATTTACTAAGACTAAAGTTTTAAGCTGTCCGGATTTTACTGCACCTAATACTTTCGTTAGATCTGGAATTAGAGTTTCAAGCAATTGGAATAATTTCATTTTATATCCTAAATAGATTT
>Ga0302155_10000486_pt1 | contig 31706 bp, 22 predicted proteins | sample I_Bog_N3_1_FD_193508 | JGI IMG/M metagenome (GOLD analysis project Ga0302155, IMG submission 193508) | Peat permafrost microbial communities from Stordalen Mire near Abisko, Sweden - I_Bog_N3_1 | ecosystem: Environmental > Terrestrial > Soil > Wetlands > Peat | place: Sweden: Abisko, Stordalen...
TGGTCATGCCCTAACGGGGGTTCGAATCCCCCTCTCTCCGCCAGAACTACACTTTAAAGCCCTGATTATTCAGGGCTTTTTTGTTTTATGCTTTTCTCGGTATGCCATTCAGTATGCCATCATGCGTGAGCTTCCTATAGACCTCTATGGATGCGTTGTCCCACGAGTCTTTGCTGGTTTGATTCAGCCCTGTTTCTCTCCTCTGAAAAAGTGGCGGTCTTTTGGCGCGAGTTTTAGCCGAATCAGACTGTCTAGCTGGGTCAGGAAATACAGTTTTTTTTCAAGTTCTTTGCGTGCAGCATCATCCTGCCATGCGATCTTTTCCAGTGACCTATCTCTTGCATTAAATAGGTGGTTAAACACCACGCCGGTCTGCGCTGTAACGTTTTCCCATTCATTTTCTATGGTGGTTGTGATCAATGTTGGCGGCTCATTCTCTCTTGGCTGACAGATCACAAGTAGTCGGTAGTGATAGCCGTTATACGGAAGGTATCTGAGGTTTAGACCATATCCAAGAATAGTGCTTGGCCATTTTTCTCCGTTGTCGAGGCGGTCTCGCAATTCTTGCCCGTTTGCCTTCGCCTGTGCATAAAACTTAGCAGATTTTGCATCGATCTTTGGTTTATAACCAAGATCCACGTAAGCAAAGTACAGATGCTCATTGCCTGTAAAGCACTCGTCGATTAGAGCCTTTAACCAGCGGTAGTTTTCATTTGGCACCCGATAAAATTCCTTCTGTTTTTCTCGGTGTCTTGCGCTAGATGCCTGTTGGCGAATTTGATCTACATAGCCATTGATGATATCGCAGGCCCGAATGAGGTCTGTTCGACTGCTCAATGTCATCGTAATCGCCTGACCTAAATCTCGCTCCTTTGCCGACTCGAAGAGCAGGGACAAGGTAGGGCTATAGTGCAGCTTCGGTTTCACAGATTGAGCCTGCGGTGCCGTTTTGTAGGTCGGAGTTTGATAGGTGGGTTGAGTTTTTTGGTAGGTCAGATTCGGTAAGGTGGGCTGTTCGCAATATGGCCAGATAAATGGCCATGCATTGTTTAGAGTATCAAACAGCATTGAGCCTAGCCGATTTCGCTCATATGGGATCTTGTGTGGTCCCTCACGTAAGCAACCTTGTACCTTGGCTTTTACCGACTTAGTGGAGCAAGGAACATGGACAACTTTGCCTGTAGATCTTGTTATTTTCTCGAAAAGATCCAGCCATTTAGGTAGGGCTCCGGGAATAGTGTTTTTGGACTGCACATTCCTTATCGGTAGTCGCAAGGCTTCCCACTCACTCTGTGATGATAGTTCTACGCACGTATCAACCAGCTCCTGGAGTAGCTCCAACTTCGTGTTTGTCATCTGATTAGCTGCCTTGGTGTCCTGAGCTCATGCCGTTGTTTGTTTGGATTTTTGATAAACAAAATACACTATTTTGATATATACAAGATATGAACAAGTTACTATTTTGTATAGAATCTAGTGGGATTTTTGTTGTTTTCATGGGTATCTTAAAAATTTTAATAGCTCCGGCTTCTGTGGGTAATGTAAGTATGACTACACGTAATGTGAATGAAGCAAATCCCCTGGTCCGCACGGCGGATCTGATTGGATTTGCTCTGAATGATTACGCTGAGTACCCCTTACCCTTGAATTATGGAATGGAGCCTTGGTGTGATTCGGTCGGAGCGGCATATGCCGGACGATCCCTGCAGGAAATGTACGTAGAACTCATGGTGAGATGTTCAAAGCTTATTGCACAGTGCGAGCAGCCTGCTCTTTTGTTTCATGAGGTTAAAAAGGGAACTAAGTTCTTCGCTTCTGTCGATGTTCTTCGGCCTGGGGTGATGCTTGTCAAAGCTGCGCAGGCTATCAATGTGTATCGACAAGATCTATCTGGGCGGCTAGAAACGATGCACCCGTTAGTGGCTCTACTGATGCAAATGGTTGATGAAAAAATCATTACGCCTGGTCAGAAAATTTCTGAATGCACTTCGACTAACCCATCTCTCCTAGATAAGTGCCTCGATCTTCTATTCCTTCATCGCGCGGTCGCTTTTCGTGAAATAGTGAATTCCCCTGCGGGAATGGGGGAGGAAAAACAGATTGAACACATAAACAGCATAGTCGTAGCTTTCCGGGATAAGGTCCGGCGACAACACACGCAGATCCGACAATGGGAGCGGTCTACTGTGCTGAGACGCCAAAGGGTATCGAGAGAGCTGTTGTCACTTGTTGAGAACGGCATGACTCGACTTTATGTTGTGCGTATGAATCTTTGGCTTTGCTCGGGTGATCCTTCTACCGCTCAGGATCGATCACGTGTTTTTTTTCTACGTTTCCTGAATAATCTGCGCTTCAAGCCTAAAATTTCTAGGCGGTTGCATAGAGTTATCTGGCGTTTGCTGGTCGGTACGGATGCGGTTAACCGTTATCATTGCCTGTTTATCATGGAAGGCTCTTTAGTTGGTGCAGGAGCCAAGTTCGCAGAACTGATCGGTATGTATTGGCAAGTTGAGATAACAGCGGGACAAGGGAAATGGTTCGACTGGGCTTACCATCCTTCTGCTTCTTGTCGAGCCACCGTTGGGGGCATTGACCTATCAGATAAGCAAAAAATGGTGGTCTTCATGGACTGGGTACTTTCCTATGTTGCAGATTTTAATTTGTATGTCAGACCTCCTAACCTCGTCTTGCCAAAAACAGGGGGGGTGAGCAAAAGGGCTGAGTTACGGCTATTTGGTTCTCGATGTTTCTCTTCGACATGAGGCGTATCGTGTGGGCCATGGACTCGCACTCAGTGAGCGCTATTTTTTTGCCAGAGTAAAGTTCTATGCCTCAAGCTGGCCTGTGATGCTGTTTGGGCAGGAAAAAGCATAGCAAGCTCCCGTTCTGCTTTTCGGTATTGGTAATATTTATTTATTACGGTTTCTACATAAGTAGTTACTGTTACCAGTCCCTGTCACATCTAGACAGCAACATCCACAACGACAGTGGTAAAGCCACTTGAACTAAATATTTGAGTATTAAGCACCTAGTGCATGAGCTCGCACATGCGAAGGCTCATGCCATCAGCCAGTAAATAAATACTGCGTTGCCCTCTTGTATGTGATTAACCGCTCCAGGAGCACATACATGAAACGGCACCCTACGAACCCCAATCTTCATCTTCATACCGACGATTACTTCCATGGCTTTCGCGTATACACCGAGCGAGGTCCCCTTATCCAGGAATATCTCGAACGATGTGAACAGGTCATCCATGCCTCTCTACATCACTATGCCCGTGTCACCGCGTTCCGACTCGATCTCCACTTGCCCCCCTTGTATTGCCTTCAGGATGAAAGTCACGCCAATGCTGTGCTTGAACGCTTCTTCGCGTCGTTGAACGCAAAGATCGGACACAACCGCGCACAGGCCTCCCAGATTCGTACTGGCGTCCATCAGACGACCGTGCGGTATATTTGGACGAGAGAGTTTGGTACAGAAGGTACTCCTCACTTTCATGTGACGATTCTGGTAAATGGCGATGCCTTTACCTACCTGGGTGATTACGACCTTGGTCGCGATAACATGTTCAACCGGGTGGTACAGGCTTGGGCATCTGCATTGAATGCAAGTTGTGAGGAGATCGTGACGTTGGTGCACTGTCCTGAGGGATTGGTGTACAGGCTAAGACGCGATGATCAGCAGAGCTACAACGAGCTGTTCTATCGCGTTAGCTACTGCTGCAAGGCTGATACCAAGCAGTATCAGGATCGTGGTCATGCCTTTGGCTATAGCCGCCACTAAACGATAGGCATAGGGCAGGGGCTCAGAACCCCTGCCATTTCAGTAGAAAATTACAGCAGTGACCCATGGTGTGACATAAACCCTGGAGTACACATCATGAAGATCATTCGCCTGAAGCAAGTCATGGAAACCACCGGCCTAGCTCGGTCCACTATCTACAAGTTCATTGCAGCTGGGACCTTTCCAAAATCCATCCCCTTGAGTGGTAAAAGTGTTGGCTGGGTAGATCAAGAGATTCAGGAGTGGATTAAGGCCAAGATTGAGGAGCGGGATGCTGCATGACACTCTCAGTGTGCTTCTGAGGTAAATGCACGCGCTACTAGTCGCCATGGGCGGGGCATGCCGATAGGCTTGGTGGGAAGTCAGGCCAAAGCGGACTGGCATGACATGGTGGTAGAATGGCTGCTATCGCTCATGCGCTGACACTTGCTAGCGGCAGAAACTGGCCCGAAAGTTCACTTTGGCGATGGCTGCATATATGCCATAAAACTATCAAGGACACGAGGGACGATTCAGAGTTCAATTTCGTCTATCCTCCATTTTCTGAACTACAAGGCTAAGCAGACTACGATGTTTGATCACCGGGAAAATCTAGAAGAGAACCGAAAGATTCGAACAAGTTCTCGGGAGATGGCTAGAAAACTCTATCTCTCGTACCCAACTTGCGCGTTGGCAGAGGATCCAGAGACCGAGTATTCGATCAGGAACCGCTTTGCCTTGCTGTATCAAGTCCCTCTTTCAAGTGTGCAGATCATAGGATCGGCGAAAACTGGCTTCAGTCTGATCAAAAAGTCTAACTTCACTCCAGCGCTTTCCGATCTCGACATCGCCGTCATCGACGGAAGACTCTTTTACCAGGTCTGGGAAGATGCTTATGAAACCTCTCATGGATTCGAGGCGAACCGCTTTCAAGATCCACTCGATCAGAATAGCGTGGTGATCGTTGGAGGAGGGCAGCAGCGCTTCCTTTCTTACCTTCAGCGCGGGATCATTGCGCCCGACTTTCTGCCTTCAGGTACTCTTCGACAGCGCCTGATCGGGGATGCTGCACGTATTAGCACAGGTTTCAAGAAGAACTTCTCTAAAATATCAGCATTTTTCTATGCGAGTGAGCTGTTTTTTCAGAAAAAACAGATAGATGCCGTAGAAAAACATTGGAATGACGCACAATGATTAGATACCAGATTCGCACAGTCGCCTTGGTTAACGTTATCAACGATATCAAGTCGAAACGCCTTGTTCCGAACGCCTACTTTCAACGGAGTTTAGTTTGGCGTGATGTGCATAAGCGTGAGTTCATAGACACAATTCTAAAAGGATACCCATTCCCTCAATTGTTTTTTTCTCGAGGGCGAATCAATCTTGAAACAATGTCATCAACAGCTTGCATAGTGGATGGACAGCAGCGCTCGAATGCGATTCTTGAGTTTGTGTTGGATGTTTTTCCGGTTAACGGCAAATACTACTCAGAACTTTCTGACGAAGTTAAGGCCTCATTCTTGAAGTATGAAATCGGTGTTGTCGAGCTGGATCTGGACAATGATGATCCGCAGGTGCGCGAGATGTTCAAGCGAGTCAATCGAACATCTAGTTCGCTAACAGCTATAGAAAAGCTTTCGTCCGAGTACGGGGCCACCGCGTATATGGTGACCGCAAAACTGCTAGCGGACGAGCTACGGTTTGCTGAGGATGAAATAGACTCCGATGCTGTTCAGGATGGATTGGAGGTTGATCCTGCCATTGATGATAACCTCATCACTTGGGCAAAGACGATGAGACCAAAGCAGTATCAGAAGCTCTTGGCCGATGGAGGAATATTTTCTAGCCAAGAGACCAAGCGGAAAGTACCGCTGATGTATACGCTCAACATTATGTCGACATTGCACGGGGGCTTCTTTCGGCGGAACGACTTAAGCTTCATTCTGCTCGATGACTTCCGAGAGGACTTTCCTAGTAAGGACGCGATTGTTGAACTTTTTGAGACATCTGCGACTACCTATCAGAAGCTTAAGCTTCCTAAATCTTCGATGTGGCGTAACAAGTCCAACTTTTTCTCGTTGATGGTCTTCCTCGCAAATGCGGGAGGACACCTGGCTGATCCGGATAGGGCACGGCAGAAGCTTCTTGAATTTGAAGCGGCCGTTCCCGCGGATTACAGCCAGGCAGCGAAAGAGGGGGTGAACAACAAGGCTGAGCGGGAGTTGAGAAATAGTTATCTCGACCAGATACTGACGGAGTAGCGTATGCCAAAGGAAAATTCTACGTGTATGTAGCCAAAATCGATCATGTCAAACGTTGAATGATAGCTTTCTCTGGTGCTTATCGAAGGCAATTGACGGGCGGTCCTGCGCCGATAAGGAAACCGGCCATTGAACATCCAAAGCCACTGAACGGCAGCTGATCCGAACAATGCCGTCGGATATTGGTCGGAGCCTCAAGGTCGCCTTCGGCCGAACATCAAACAGTCACCGGCCAATGAGAAATCCCGCCGACGATGAACCGCCCCCTGCATAAAACATTGCACCAGCGGCGTTTCAAACATAAAATGCCCAGATTAATATTTCGTCATGCAATAAAAGGTGCTGTTAAGCACCTTTCATTTTGCCCACTCTATGGATATCAGCAGTCTACTGGCTTCATTCGCTTCTGCCTTCGACCAAAAAAACCGTTTACTGAGCCTGGATATCGGTGACGACCATCACTGGGACGGACAGCTGTTGCCGCAACAGCTGGAGGGCAGCGAAGCGCTGTCTGACAGCTATCGCTATGTGGTCGACTGCCTGTCACCCGACGCCACGCTAGAACTCAAGCATCTGCTCGGGCTATCGGCCCGGTTGGCGATTCGTGACCAGAACGGCGCGGACGTGGTGCGTGTCGGGGTGATCACTTCGGCTGAGGCCAAGGGTAGCGATGGTGGCTTTGCCCGCTATGCACTGACCATCGAGCCGCCATTTGCCCTGCTCAAACTGCGCCGCACTTCCCGGGTATTTCAAGATCTTTCGGTGCCGGACATCGTCAAGCAGATCCTGGCAGAACATCAGGCCAACAACCCGGTGTTTAGCAAACTACAAACGCTGGAATTCCATCTGGCCGGCAGCCACGCGCCACGCAGCTATACCCTGCAGTACCGCGAATCCGACTACGACTTCATTCAGCGCTTGCTGCACGAAGAAGGCTTGTCCTGGCACTTTGAGCACCAAGATGGTGATGCCCCGCAAGTCAAACTGGTGGTGTTCGACGACCCCTATAGCCTGCCGCAATCCAGCCAACAGAGCCTGCGCTACCATCGCAGTGATGCCAGCGAAAGCGAAGACGGGCTCTCCAACTGGCAGTCCAGCCGCCAAATCGTACCGGGTAAGGTCAGCCTGGCGAGTTACGACTACCAAGGCAGTGCCACCGCTACTAGTGCCGACCAAAGCAGCGTGCAGCAGGGCAATGCCGGTACCGGTGCGCAAAGCACACTAGAACACTACGACGCGCCCGGCTTGTACTATGCCAGCGACGCCGACGGCATGGCCAACTATGCGCAACTACGCCAGCAAGCCAACGACGCGCAGGTTAAAACCTTTAGCGGTAGCGGTACAGCTCGTGGTCTGGTCGCCGGCCAGTGGTTCCGCCTGGACGACCACCCGGCACATGCAGACGACAGCGCCGAACAACGCGAGTTTGTGGTCACCAAACAAAGCTTCAGCGCCAGCAACAACCTGCCGTCCGACTTGCAGCAAGCGGTTGGCCGCCCGGCAGGCAGCGACAAAACCAAAGATAGCGCACCGTTCAGCACCCAGTTCGAAGCCCAACGCCGTGGTATCCCGCTGACGCCGAGCTACGCCAATACCACCCTGGCCAAACCGACTGCGAATGGGGTACAAACCGCCACCGTGGTCGGGCCAGACGGTGAAGAAGTGCACACCGATGAGCAAGGGCGGATCAAGGTGCAGTTCCATTGGCAACGCGCCGCCGAGCACCCGAGCATCGGTGCCGCACTAGATGACAAGAGTAGCTGTTGGATCCGGGTCGCAATGCCAAGTGCCGGTAACGCCTGGGGCCATCAGTTCATCCCGCGCATTGGTCAGGAAGTACTGGTCGACTTTATAGAAGGCGATATCGACCGGCCGCTAGTCACCGGCGTGCTATATAACGGCAGCCACGCCACCCCGACCTTTAGCGGAGCTGGCAGCCTGCCAGCTAACAAAACCCTGTCGGGTATCAAGAGCAAAGAACACCAAGGTAGTAACTACAACGAACTGCTGTTCGACGACACCCAGGGCCAGGTCAGAACCAAGCTATCAAGTGAACACGGCAAAAGCCAACTCAACCAAGGCTTCTTGACCCAGCCACGTACCGACGGCAAAGCCGAGCCGCGTGGTGAAGGCTTTGAACTGCGCACCGACCTGCAAGGGGCGATTCGTGCCGCACGTGGGGTGTTGCTCAGTGCACAGGCACAGAACCAGGCGGCGGGCCATCAGATGGAGCGCGATGAACTGGTGGCGCAACTGGAACAAGCCCTGTCCATCGCCCAGCAGTTGGCGCAAGCCGCACAGAGCCACCAAGCCGAGAGCACCGATACCGACAAACAAAAGCAGCAAGTCGATGACCTTAAAGTCTGGGACGGTGGCAGCAATGTCAACAAAGACGCTGCCGGCGGTGGCAAAGGAATCTTGGCGATGACGGCTCCGGTCAGTGCCGCACTGGCTTCACAGGGCAATATCAGCGTGGTTGCCGGCAGCCATCTGGATCAAGTGGCGACCCTAGACAGTAATCACAGTGTCGGCAAAAACCTGCGCATCCGCGTCGGTCAGGCACTCTCGATGTTTGTGCAGCAGATGGGCATGACCCTGATTGCCGCTGCGGGCAAAATCCAGATTCAGGCGCAAGGCGACCAGATCGAGATCGGCGCCTCCAAACGGCTGCACCTGTATTCGCTGGAAGAAGTGCTGATCGAAGCCCCCAAGATCACCCTGCGGGCACAAGGGGCGGAAATTGCCCTGGGCGGCGGCAATATCATCTCCCAGGCTGCGGGCAACTACTCCCAGAAAGCCGCCAATCACAGCATGGAAGGTCCGGGCAATGGCAGTCCGCAACTACCGAACATGCCGAAGAGTGAAGCCAATACCGATGAACAATTCACGATTGTGCGTCACTCAGGTAAGGCTTATGAACAGGTTGGTCATGAAGTGCACGACGGCAGTGGTGCCATGATTGATGCGGGCAAGACCGATGCCAAAGGGGCTAGTACGCTGCTGAGCGGCAAAACCATCGACTCACTTAAAATGACCTTGAAGCGGAAGTAATTACCATGTCTGAGTCACCCGATCCACTGGCAACGCGCCGCATTCCGCAACACGTCGATGCCAAGGGAAACCTGAGTTTTTTTTCTACGCGTAGCCCTACCAGTTTCAAACAGCGGGCATTGTGCGTGGCGCCGCCGCATACGGTGATTCCGGTGATTTTTGTTCCTGGGATCATGGGTACTCGCCTGCGCAACACGCAAACCAAAGCCTCGGTTTGGAATCCTCCGAACTCCGGAGGAGAAAAGCTGGGCGAGTTGTTGCACCGCTTTTTCCAAAAGCGTTCGGAACGGCAACGTGATTTTAATCCCGACAATACCGAGGTGGATCCCGAAGGTCCCTGCTCGGTTCCGGATGGTTGGGCCACCATGCACCCCGATGAAGCCCAGCGGCGTGGCTGGGGGGCTTTGCACCAGGAAAGTTACCAAGACATCCTGCAGCACCTAGAGCTCAGTCTGAACGAAAAATTCACCCTGCCAGGGCTGAGTGATAAACAAGGGAATGCCTTGCGCGAAGAGATTGGTTTGCTAACGTATTTACGTCCGCCAGCCAGTCGAGTCGAGAGTGCAGCACAGACGTCAAGCACCGCCGCGTCCAGCGAGGAGCAACCGGACTATCAGCATGCCGCCGACAAAACGGCCGAGGCGTGGGGGATGGCGCCACCTAAACTGTCCGCCGCTCAAATTGACCGTTTTGCCGACTACTACTATCCGGTGTGGGCTTGCGGCTATAACTGGCTGCATGACAACGAAGAGTCTGCCGATCTGCTACTGAAGAAAATTGATGAAGTCATCAAGTTCTATCAGAACAGCGGCTCTTTTGACTGCAATGGTAAGGTCATTGTGGTGACGCACTCGATGGGAGGCCTGGTTGCACGCCGCGCCGCACAGAAAAATGCTAGTCAAATTCTCGGCGTGGTTCATGGTGTGCAGCCAGTGGGCGGCGCTCCGGTAGTTTACCGCCGCTTCCGTGCTGGGACGGAGGTCGATACTGGGCATGGGACCTTGGAGACGGTGCAGAATGCGGGGGCGGCAGAAGTGTTGGGCTGGAGCGCCGCCGATACCACACCGGCTCTGGCGTGTGCCCCTGGTGCATTGGAATTGTTACCGACAAAGCACTATCCGCCGGGCTGGCTTAAGTTCCAGCAGGGTACCGATGATGCAATGCCACCTCTACCTGCATCGGATCCCTATGAGGAAATCTATTACAAAACGACTGACGAGTGCTGGTGGGGCATGATTAATCCTGCCTTAATTGATCCCTCTGGCGATATTAAAACGCAGCTAGATAAAGAGGGCAAAGGTGAAGCACCCATTGACTTAGTCCTACGGAAAATTAAATTAGCTGAGAAGTTTCATCGCACACTTGGTCTATTTTCCCACGGAAATACCTACGGCTACTATGGCACTGACGATGCAAAATATAAGTCGTTTGGCTCGGTGACCTGGCAAACGTCAACGCTACTGCCAACCGATAAAGCATCCCTGTTGAAAATGGTAAAGACAGAGCATTTTAATGATGCCGGTACGTCCAAGGTGTCACTGGGGGAAGACCTCACCGCTAAATTCAAACTTAGCAACGATAGGGATCAGGCTGGTGATGGTACGGTGCCAATGGCATCCGGGGCACTAATGATGCAATTTGAGTCTGCGCCCAAAGCGGTGTTTAAGATTGCAGACTTTAATCATCAATTCAGCTACAAAGATCCGTTTTCGATTCGTGCCACCGTTTATTCTGTGGTTTGTTTGGCTCAACTGGCAGACCCGCCGAAGCCCTAGGACCCCATACATGACCCCCCTGATTCGCGTTGCAGCGCTGCTTGCGCTGACAGCCTGTTCAACACTTTATGCGGAGCCGCAGATGTCCTCTAACCGCGCTCAATGCTTTGGCCGTTACCTAATAGATCTTCCAACCTCAGCAAACCTGATAGGGAATGGCAACAAATATGTAATTGCAACTATAAATAGTGAGAAAAAAAATATTGTAGAGTTTAAAAAAACGATAGAAGAAAAGCGAAAAGAGTTAGCCCCACCAAAAGACAAATTTTATTTTTCCCTTGTGGACACTAAATTCTCAGACTCAAATATTAAGAGGATTTTCTTGTCCCATACAAAAGCAGGAAGCCATGATCTGTATCAGCTAGATGGCTACAAACTTGATCACGGCTATTTGTTTTCAATGCATTCTGGCGTATCGAAGGAATACTTGGGCAATACAGTCAGCTGGATGCAAGGATATACCGATAGTTTGATCTTTCGTCCCCGGCAAATCATCCCCATTCATGCAGGGTTTTGCTTTGAAAACGGTTTTGTTGCCAATGATGGTTCTAAACCTCAGTACGAACTGGCCACACTGGCGTTTGAGCTGAAAGATCACCCGGACGTGCATATCGTGGTTGAATCTGAGGTGCTGTTTACCAAGGATGATTCATTGCTGGAAAGAACCAGTAAAGCCGGGCTGTTTTCGCTATTTGATGGCGCGTCCACATTGCGCAAGGGGACTCGCACGGTCAACGGCGTAGCTGGCGAAGAAGTGCTGACGCGTATTTCCAGTGACCAAGGTGGCAAAGCACACAAGTTCCGTTGGGAAACCATGGGGGAACTTAGTAATCCGCTTAAACCGGATGTTTATGTTGATTTCCAGACCGGATTTAAACCTGGTGGTGGCACGGTAAACAGCTCGCTGAGTGACAAAGAGGCGATCGCTATGTTTGACCAGATCGTTAATAGCCTGCGTTTCCGTCCAGTGAAGTGAGCTGGATGTGCTTGAGCGCTAACCATAGGTCTTAATGGAGATCAGATTTCAGATGAATGCTTTAGGTGTGCGTACCGCAATGAAACGTTGTATCGGGTGTGTTGCGTTAGTGCTTTTGGGCGGCTGCTGCATGTTTGGTAGTCGAACCGTGCAACGGGCTCAGTGGGTCTCAACTACGACCGGGCAGCAAAGTCCCGTGAGTACAGTACAAGCCTGCCAGGTATCTGCGAGCCAGACCTACGAGCAAAGTTATAAGAGTGATGCCATCTCTGGTTGTATGAAGAAGATGAAAGCCAAACATAAAACTGCGGCTGCGGCACTCCAGACCTGTACTGTTGATGACCCCGGCTATGCCTCCTATCGGCAACTCTATATTGGTCGACTGGCATCCCTGTGTATGGATAAGCAAGGCTATGAGCATCGGTTTGTTGATGTTTCGGTTTGTAAGATTTGACGGCGGCCCCGGTCGTGCATGGGTTTGTGCGCCGGGGCGTTGATTTACAAAATGGAACCAGAAACAGAGCAAAACAGCCATCATGGCTTAAGGTGCATCACCCGTGGGGAGCGCAATCAACGCCCCTATTGGCGGGTTGCTGTGCGCCGGCGTGGGGTGCTGTATCAGAAGCGCTTCTTGGATCACCTGTATCCGAGTCGTGAACAAGCGCTGCTGGCTGCGCAACAATGGCGAGATCAGATTCAAGCCGAACACCCGGTGTTCGATAAGCTGCATTTGTCGCAAACACTGCGGGTCAACAATACCTCGGGATATCCGGGGGTGTTTCTGCGCACAATCACTCGGGTGCGTAACGGTAAAGTGCAGCACTATCGCCTCTGGCAAGCCCAGACCCCAGAGGGGGTCAAACCATTCAAAAGTAAAAGCTTTTCGATTCTGAAGTATGGCGACGCAGAAGCCTATGCGCTGGCGCTGGCGGCTCGGCATGAATTTGAGGCTGCGTTACAGCGAGACTTGATTCCGTGATGATCGTAAGCGTCTGGAGGGCGTGTGGGAAACATCGATACCCGCCGTGCAAGGGGGCTGGCTGTGCTTTGCGGCTCTTCCTGCGTGTTCTTTTCCATTGTTGGCGTCGCCATGAATTTCCTGACGTACGGAGGCGATGTTTTAAATGTTGTATTTGTTTCTGGAATGGCGGTTTTTTTGTCAGGGGTGGTGAATTTTTTTGTGGCTGTATTAGTTAAACAGTTTACACCATTAAAAATAGGCTTGGTTTCTATTTCCGGCTTTGCGGCAATGTGTTACTGGGTGAATGTTATGCTGGTTGGCCCCTTTTGTCTGGTGGGCAAAATTTATGTCGTCGACCAGTTTTTTTTGGGGTTGGCTGCTGTTTGTAATATTGCCTGGTGTTGGCTGGTGGCACGTGGGTTTTTCCGGGTTTTTAATTCGGACAAACTCAGGGGTATTGTGTACAAGGATCGCGGTGATTGCTATGTTTATCGTGCAAAATCACATGAAGTAGCGCTGGAAAAGGTTGGGGTTGCAATCCCCCCTCCCTGGTTTTTTTTCGTGCTATCACCATTGTTATATGTGACGGTGTTTTTTTGTGTGATAGTTGGGGGCGCTGGGCAGTATGGCTTGGTTCAGGTGCTGCTGGCAGGTATCGCGCTTCCTTTGTCCATGGTTTTTAACGCTGCTTTAGTGGTGTGTATTTTAATGCATGGTGTATTTCCCTATCGATTGAATAAAATAACGGGCAAGACGGTTATTTTTGATTTTTAGAAAACAATATCTATTGGTGCATGTGTCAGTAGGTGGTAGTGGGCTGCGCGGGTTTGCCGGATAAGGCTCCGCGAGCCCGTTCGGACTGCGTGCCCCTGCCTGGATGACTACCCGGTGATGCCGGTGCCGGAAACTAAGTTAGGTGCCTGCTTCAGGTGATGGCATTCTCCTTTTCTGGTGAGTATGGTTAAAAAATAATGATAAAACCCACTAAATTGTTGCTGGCGTTGTCTTGGCTGGTTTCGGCCCGGTTTGCTGGCGCCTGTACGCCACCGCTGGTACCTGAACGTTTGCAGTGTCCAGCAGGCTGGGAGATAAGCCTTGCGCCAAAAGATGCGCTGCGATCCTTGTGGCAAGCTGCTCGCGAGGGGGATGAACAGGCGTATTCTGCCGGTCTGGCGGCGCATCCGGATATCAACAGATATTCGGCCGGTGGCTTGCCACTATTGACCAGCTTGCTGTTGCCACCGCAGTCGTTGATTGACCAGGGTGACAATTGGAGCCAATGGTCTCCCGCCCGGTTAAAGCGGTTTCAGCGGGATTATCAGCAGTTGGTTGCGCGTAAGGAAAGAATGCTGGCGCTAGGCTTGCGGCAAAAACTGCGCTGGCAGTCGTGTGCCACCCCCTATCCTTATGCCATGCCGCCTTTGCTTTATCTGGGCAGTTATTTTGGGTCGCAAAACATACTGGAACAGCTGATTAATGCTGGCGTTTCCCCTAATCAGTCAGCGTGTTATGGCGGACAGGCGCTGGATGAGCTGCTAAACCCCAGTTCGGCGCGCAACCTGCCGGATCTGAGCAATAAGCAAACCTTTGGTTATTATGTGGCGCGGATGCTGGCAGCAGGGGCGAAGGAGCCGTTTGCTGGTCAGGGAAAGCCATCGGCAGAAGATGTGCAGCAGCAGGCGGGGCGGCGTTTGTATTTGGTATGGGAGCCGGTGCTGCGCTATAGCTCGACGGTGGATGGCCTGGATGCGCTGTGGTCGCGCGGGATTCGCCCTGAGGCCAGCATGGATGGTGACCGCCTGGTCAGTCCGATTGCAATGGCCGTGGCGTACCAAAATCCGGTGGCGGCGGCTTACCTCAGGGCGCGCCTGCCGCGCTGGGTCAAAAATCCGCAGGGTGGAGCCGATCAGGATCAGTGGTTGAGTGCGGCCGGCCAGGCACTGTATTCGATGCCCGATCAGGTGGGGGACTGGTTGTCTGGTTCGGTACAGTGGGATCGCAGTTTTGCGGTATACGCTTCCGAGCGTTATGGTGCTCAGACACATCAGCCGGGTCAACCCCAGGTGTTACAGTCCGAGTCGCACACCTTGCTGGAACATGCGCTGTTGGCGGCTCAGCCGCAATGGTTTGAGCGCCTGGCCGCGCAGGCACCCAAGCCCTTGCCCCCTTCATTGCTTCTGCTGGCGCTCAGTCAGCGACAAACTGCCAGCGCGTTGTGGTTGCTGCAGCAGTGGCCGGCGTTACCGGATTCGTTGCGTGGTGCAGATGTCGGCGTGCAAATGCTGCGTGCCGCGATCGAGCAGGATAGCCTGCCGCTGCTTCAGGCGATTCTCTCCAGAATGGCCCCGGCTGATCGTGTGGCCGCGCTAAAGCAGGCAAGGCTGCAGTCGGCGCTGGCTGATCTGAGTCAGGTGCCGGTTCTCCCCGCAGACCGACGTTTGCCGATGCTGCAGGTGTTGTTGGATGATGGACTGGATGCGACGCAGTTTGGCTCATACACCATTGAATCTTTGATGGATCGCGGCGACTGGGGGAGTGCCTTGCTGTTGCTGCAGCACGGCGCGCCTCTTTACCAGCGTCAAGGAGATGCCGGCCCGGGGGTTAGTGCGCTGGCACACGCGGCAAGTGCCGGGCGAATGGAGCTGGTAGAGCGGCTACTGCAGCGCGGGGTTGATCCCAATGCAAATCTGGCGCTGGACGGGCACTATACGGCGCTGAGTGCCGCGCTGGCGGATGGCCAGGCTGCGGTTGCCCATCGCTTGCAGCAGGCCGGAGCTCGTTTGTCATCTTCTGAGCGTCTGCAAGTGGTGACAGAAGGGCATGATTTTGCAGAGCTGCGTGAGGCAAGTCATGCCGTTCCTGGCGGGTTGAGCGGCAGTTGTCCGTCTGCGGCCGCGCTGGCGTTGGCGCTGCGGGATGTGCACTGGTTGCAGGCGCTGCAGGGGGCCGGGTTGCAGCGCGAATACCGCTGTGATGGCAAGAAAACCGAGTTGTTCAAAGAACTGCTGGCCGTCCTGCTGGATGACCAGACCTTGCCGCTGTTTGATGCCGGCTCGCGTGCTCAGGCGGGGATGGCGCTAAGGCTGGCAAAGGGAAACGCCCGTGCCCGCTTGCCGAATGACATGCAGGGTCGTATCGAATACAACGGGCGCTTTGACTTGCAATCGTTGTTGCGCCAGGTGGGTGTGGCGATTGATTTTGACAAACCCTTAACCGCAGTCAAGCCAGCTGCAGCAGCGCTGGCGTTGCAGGGGCGTTACCAGACCAGCCCTGCAAGCAGCGTGCGCGCTGAACTGGAGCTCAAGCCCAACGGACGTTTTGTCTGGCACGAAGCCGCCGCCAGTGGGCAGATTGTAGCTAACGGTAACTGGTCAGTGCGAAAGCAGCAGCTTAATTTGCAACAAGACCCGCCGCCCCCCCAGTCGCGGGTTTACACCAAACTATTGGCGGAGGATGGCCCCACAGACGGCCTGGTGTTGCGCTATGTCGGGGCCCGGGATTTGACCGGCCCGGATGGTCGGGTGGCGCTGGATGATGGCGGAGCAAAGCGCAAGGTGCTTGATCTGCAGGGAGGGCAGACCGAAAGCGTGAAATTGGCCGGGCCGCTGCGTGCAGCCGCTTATCAGCGAGACTCGGGGCACTCTCCTTGGGAGGGGATGATACTGCAGTCTACGGCGCTGGGTGCGCGTTCCGGGACGTTGGTGTTTGCCGCGCTGCCGCCGGATCAGTCAACCTATCGTCTGCATTATTTTGCCTGGGGGCCGCTGTTCGGCATCCATAAGGGTGGGCATGGCTGGGTGCTGGATAATCGGCAAGGTCTGGTGCTGGAGAAAAAGCGCTGACTCTGCGGTTTTGGTGGTCTTGCCGCTGTTGCAACCATCTGCTGTCATCGCTTACGTTTTAAAGTAAGCGGCGAGCTTGGTAAAGTCGTGAGTATCCAGATGAAAATATGGAATGCATGTGCGCTGTTTTTTTATGGTAGTAGTGTTTTTTTAAGGCCTGCCTATGCTTGCGATAAAATTAATAACACCTACTTGTGCAATAAAAAAATCCAGCTGATGCGCGTAGTAAAGGGTGGCGGTCGTAGAGAAGATTTGCGGTTTTATGTGATTAAAGAGGGGCGGCGTGTTGATTTTGCCGAGAAAAAACAGGGTGCGTACACTATTGAAACTTTGGCGTCTGAACTAACAGGCCAGTCCGGTAATATTGTGGCTGTTGGCGTGTCGGTGTATGCCATGGCCAGTGCTGGCGGGAAAGCCTGGTATCACGACAATTTCTATTGCTGGTTTGTGGATACGCAGCAGGGGGCGGTGCTGCGGACATACGGTGCCCGCACTTGTCTTGGTGGCTGGAAAAATAACACGACATGGATTACTGACGATGGAGATGTCCTGAATTTTAGTGATGCATCAAAATAGTGGGCGTGCGGGTTGGCCGCTTACTGATGATCGGCACAAGTGTCCAAGAGGGGTAATCCCCAAGCAGGTTACCCATGGTTTGAATCGCCAAAGTTCTCTAGACAGTCCAGTTCCCCACCTGAAATAAAATTAAGTTCTCATTATAATTTTTCTGACGATGTCTGCAATTTTCTTCGCAAGCATCGGTGGAACAGCATTACCAACTTGGTGAAACTGCTCTGTGCGATTTCCACAGAAAAAATAATTGTCTGGGAATGTCTGTAGTCGAGCAGCTTCCCTGACCGTCAGGCTGCGGCATTGAGCAGGATCATAGTGAATGAAGTAATGTCCATCTTTTGATATATGGCTTGTAATGGTTGTTGCCGGCAAATTGTCTGCTTGTACTCTAAAGCGGTCAGAAAATTTTCCAGAGTCCCAATTTTTATGAGAGGGTCTTAATCCGGGTAAATTGAAGTCTTCGGGCCCTTTGGGGGAGTAGCCGTATGCCTTGGTATACGCAGCCGCAAACACATAACGCCGAAGATCATCAGACATATGCCCCCGAGCTTCATGGTTGAGCCAAACCTTGAGCCGGTTGTCTAAATACCATTCATCCAGATATTTATGCCCCGTTGTGCCTTCTTCGCTGGATAACCCCCGCGGGTACCGTAGTCCTCCAGTGTCACGCCCACCATTAATTTTTTGAAGGGCTGCCTCAAGCTGATCTGTAAGTTTGCTCTGGCATCCAGGATGATCGTCAAGTGCGTCAAGCAGCCCTTGTATGTGCTCAAGGACTGCTTTACCCCAGGCTCCTGGTTTGTCATTGTTCCGGCTCAAACTGCTTCTCAGCGCTGGGAGACGATCAATTATTGTTCCAACATCCACTCGTTCTTCATGGTTGAGATGGTCCGAACCTTTAAAAAGACTTTCCTTTATCCCAAGCAGAATGACGCGGTGGCGTGTCTGAGGAATTCCAAAGTTTTCAGCTTGAATAATGAATTTTGTAGCATCAAAGGCTTTGGGGTCATCTCCGTGGCGGTATATATCACCAGTCGCTAAGGAGCAAATCAGGTACTTTTCTCCTGATGATGAAAATCCTAAGGCTTTATCAGGGTCGGCCAGATCTTGCAGGATGTCATGAAATATTTGCCGACCACCAACCTTGGCCGAAAGAATCCCTTTAACGTTCTCCATTACAAAGACAGAAGGACGATATTGCTGGATAATTCGGAGATATTCCTTGTAAAGAAAATGGCGATGATCCTCCTCTGGCCTATATCCAGAAACGCCCCTGTTTCGGGCCCGCCCAACAACAGAATAGGCCTGGCAGGGAGGGCCTCCAATCAGGACCCAGGGTTTATCTTGGTCAAGAGATGAGTCAATCACTTGATCAAGGATGGAATTGCTTTTGGGGCAACCAAGAGTCAACAGTCGAGCTTCAAGCCCCGCTGTTTCCCATGTTTCTCTGGTCTTCTCTGTCCATGGGAGACTAATGCCACCATTGCAAAATTTGTAGTAATCCTCTAGACCCTCAGGGAAATCTCTAGCTAAAAGCCGATAATATGCCCGAAGCCTAAGCGTTTCGTATGCGGCGGGATCCTTCTCTGCGGAAACAAGAATTCTGAATGTATCAGCCTGCGATGAAAATCCTTCACCGAGCCCTCCTGGTCCAGCAAATAGATCTACAATTTGGATGTGATTTCCTGCTGACATGCTTTGAGCTTTCAAGCCGAGGGGAACGCAAAGATACCAGGTGCAGCAACGAAGGGCAAATTGAGCACGGTTGATCGCGAAATCCGATCGAAAAAGATGACCAGTATCCTGAGCAGAATACTCTTCCGGAACTAGCTGTACGAAGATACCTTCACTTGCAGTGATTTTTTTTCAGGACTCTTAACCCTCAGCTTTCTCGGAGTCCAGATATCGTTCTTGCGAAATACAAACTCTGTATTTTTGTCAATGGATGCTTTGGGCATCGGCATGCCTCATTCCCATTTCTGGATATCCCAAAAACGAGATAGGAATTCTGGATTGTGAAATTCCAGTCAAACATTGATTGTGACTTTGCTGCGGTTGGAAATCCTCACCGAATTGGCTGGCGCCCCATTGTTATCTGGGTATGTTGCATCAGCAAGGCTGATTGTTGTTCTAAATTGAGCTGGTGGTCAGAAAAAATTTGAGCTGTAGATAAATTATTCGAATGGCCTCACGTTGCAAAGTAATGGTTGTGAAACCGGATACGATTGCTTTTTAAGTTCTTCTTCTCCGATAGGTGTACTCAGATACAGCAGAGCAGCGTTATTCATCTCGCCTCGGAGCCCACAGCTCCCCTTTAACCTTATCCCGGAGTTCTGTGTCCAGCGAGCTATTTGTTCTGCAGCGCGACTCTACCTCTGGTGGCAAGTAAAATTGGCAGCGCTGTCAGATGAATTCCATGTGGGAAAATATTTGTCCCAAGTCAAAAATATCTACCAAGTCTGATCTTTTTGATTAGGACTCGTATGCACGTCTTTCTCATTGGTAGTATATTTGATTGAAATATTTGGCAGGATCAATAAATTTAATATGACTTCCGCCCTGCTGGGCCCTCTGTCAAAAAGCCGCAGAGAGCGCTTGATCTACATTGATTTCAGACTCTGTTTTCTTGGCCGAGTGACGCGGGCCGATTTATGCGAACGATTTGGTATTGCCCCGGCCGTTGCGACACGAGATTTCTCAAATTACAAGCATCTTGCTCCCGCCAATCTGGTGATGGATCCGCATCGCCGTCAGTACGGCCCTGCGGATACTTTTGTTCCAGTATTTGATCATGTCATGGAGCGGGTGCTGACAGCGCTCTCTAGTGGTTTTGGTGATGGAGGTAGAGGCGAGCTCACCTCCCTAATCGCATGTGAAACCCCGGGGCACATTTCACGGCCTGATTTTAAAGTGCTTTGCTGTGTTTCTCGTGCAATCAATCTCGGGCAAGTGCTAGATATTGAATATCACTCCAACACCAGTGGCTTGGGGCGTCGAGAAATTGTGCCCATTGCCTTGGTTGACAATGGGCTGTGCTGGCATATTCGTGCCTTTGATCGTGTTCACGATGAATTCCGTGATTTCGTTCTGACTCGCATTGCCACACCGCATGTGTCTTCCTCTTTGCCCCTGGCTCATGAAAGTATTCTTGCTGACGACCAGTGGATGCGTATGGTTGACCTCGAGCTGGTGCCGCATCCTAGGTGCCGACAACCGGCAGTGGTTGAAAAAGACTTTTCTATGATCGATGGTGTACTCCACTTGCGAGTGCGAGCGGCCAATGCGGGCTATATTCTTAGACGCTGGAGCGTGGATTGCACTAGTCGACATGACCTGTCGCCACTGGAACATCCTCTCTGTCTGCGCAATCCCATCTCTCTTTATTGTGTGGACAGTGCCGTGCTGGCTCCTGGATTCACCTCTGCCGAATTGTTCTGCCATGGCTGAACAAGAAAATCACACCAAACTCGGAGCAATGCTGAAATTCGCGATTAAGACGGGCGTAAAAGCCGCAGTCGCACTACAGATCCGTAACAGAATAATGCTGGATGCTCGGGATGAAAATGGCATGACTCCGCTGATGCTTGCTGCGGGGAAAGGGAATCTTGATATTTGCCTTCTCCTCCTAGAAGCTGGGGCTAATCCTTTTTTGGCTTGTGACAAGGGTAGAACTGCGGCACGGATTGCTGGGGATGGTGGCCACCGAGCCCTGGCCAGCATGCTGCACGCACTCGTTGATGAAAACAGTTCCAGTACTAGACACCTTGGATGTTCTGATGTTAGCAGCACCCAAGATGCTACATGCATTTCTGGCCAAAGTTCTCCTGGGTTTGTTGGGGAATATAACCGTGGTGCGGTTGTTGATTATCCAAGGCTGGAACGCCGTGATGATCTGAGTGCATCTCCAACGCATGAAGTGCCCGTTGAGCAAGTTTCTGCGATGTTGCACGTTTCGAAGCATTCTATTGTTTTGCTCGAAAACCGTGGAGAAACAGGAGAAGGTAACGAGCTACAGTGTTATCCGTTAGATGACAATGTCTGTATTTCTGAAATTTCTGAAATTTCTGAATTGGCATGTGCTGCATTTGATTTTGCCGTCACAGGGGATGTCGGGTCGGTAGAGTTTGATGAAATATCTCCCATCAATGATGAGCTCGAAGTCGATAGCAGTATAGAAAATTCGGTTGCCATGATAAATGTTGGGGGCTGGATGGAGGTTTTACCTGCCGAGGCCCCTGCTTTCTCAGAAGCAACGCCAATACTGGTGTTGCCGAGTGTAGATGTTTCATCTGTTCAAGTTCGTGCAGATGATGCGGAGCCTGAATTAAATGTTGTTGCTGACGTACGGCTCTCCTGTTTTACCTTGGGTGATATCTCCAAAGTTCTGTTGATTTCAGAAGACGCGGACGATAAGTCGAAGATGTTTTCGGGTTGGGAACCTGAGGATGTGGTTTACCGTCCAGATAACGATATAGCACTTCTGAAACTGGCCCTTGAAACCCACCAGAGAATCTCGAAGCATCGGGCCGTAGATACTGATGAATGTTGGGATGATATCGAATTTGTTCTTCCTGCTTTGCGCGATCGGATTATACGTTCCCGCGAGGAATTTGTTCATCTGTATCCGTTATTTGTTGAGGGGATGCAAGGCGGGCTAGTGGGATATGACTCAGTTGTTTGTGCTACAGAGCAAGATTTTGGCTTATTGCTGGATGTTATGCTGCCCTGCGTGCTCGGAGTGCTTGAGGATATTGGCGTTGCAGTTGAGGAAGATGATCTATCTGTTCCCATAAATATTGTCCTGTTATCTACGGATGAAATTGACGAGCTGCTTGATGATGCATTCGATTGGATTGACCAATATCGAAACGAGCAGGAGGCGGTCCGCAACGCATTCTTGTCAAGGACAATGCTTTCATATGCACTCGACGCAAGAGCAATCGCCCTGATTCAAAAGGATGGGGAGGAATTGCTGGGTACTCGAATGGACTCTTCGATCAAGGCGCTGGCGCGTTATCTGGTGGGGCTTCCTGATGCTGAATGGCTCCTTGTGTGTGATGGGCCTGATCGTGGCTCCGCATCAGAAGAAAGTGAAGTAGATGAAGAGGATATTGACCCGGAAATCGAGGGGGAGGTCCACGATGAGATGTTGCTCTCGTCAATTTCATTCGATGATTATCTAATGGCCTTACGTTCTGGAAATACAGATGGAGTGACTGACCAGATGGTTCCACGGCCCTGTGCCGCCAGGATTGCTCGTTTGCTGTTCCTTTTTGAGCAGTTCGATGTCACTCATGAACCGGATATAGCCCGTACCCAGATCCGTATCTACGAAAAGGCACGCACTGATCTTATCTGTGCCAACCTGCGCTTGGTAATGTCGATCGCCAAGAAGTACCAGTATTCAGGGACGCCTTTGGAGGATCTTGTTCAGGAGGGGAATGCTGGCTTGATCAAGGCAGCGGAGAAGTTTGAAGCTCAGCGGGGATACAAGTTCTCGACTTACGCCACTTGGTGGATTCGGCAGTCTATTACACGGAGTATCGCTGACCAATCAAGCCTGGTCCGTGTGCCGGTGCATATGGTTGAGATGATCAATAGGTTGCGTCGTGTACGACATGAAGCCGAAGGACTTTTAGGTGGTAGATGTCCTTCAGATGACGAGCTCGCGGGCCTAATGAAAGTTAGCCTGCTTCAGCTGAAGAAGATCAGTGCTAGTGACAAGGAAATGCTCTTTATAGGGGATATGGGGAGCGAAGAGCTTGGTGACGTGCTTGTCTGTGAAGATCTTCAACCCGAAGAAGCTGCATTTGCCTGCGGGTTGGCCAAGACATTGGATGACATGCTCACGCAACTGAATTCACGTGAAGAGAAAGTCCTTCGGTATCGGTTTGGAATTGGTGTTGATTCGGATGCAACTCTGGAAGAGGTGGGTGTGATGTTTGATGTGACCAAGGAGCGCATACGCCAGATCGAAGCCAAAGCCTTACGAAAATTGAGGCATCCAGTCAGAAATGAACGTATCAGTACGTATCTGGATATCTGCAATGTAGATAAAAAAGACGAATGTGATACGGATGAACTCCAGTAAAAAACGACATGCTCCTCCTCGAGCAGGAGCAATGATAGAGGCGTTGCGGGGACTGGGCTACAACGCGGCGACAGCCTTGGCCGACATCATCGACAACAGTATTTCTGCCGGCGCCAGTACCGTAGACTTGCGTTTTGTCTGGGATAGGGAATCTAGCCGCGTTGAGATTCAGGACAATGGCTGCGGCATGAGTGCATCCGAACTAGACAAGGCCATGCGTCTGGGGGAGAAGAATCCGCTGGAAGAACGTAGCAAGGATGATCTTGGGCGGTTTGGCCTTGGACTCAAGACTGCTTCATTTTCTCAGTGTCGGCGGCTGACCGTTGCTACCTGCGGTCAGGATGGCCTTCAGTGTCTGCGCTGGGATCTGGATCAGCTGGCATCTGGAGAAGGAGATGGCTGGTTCTTGCTGGAAGGGCCTGAGGCGGGCTCTGAAGCACTTCTCGCTCCGTTGGAAAATGCCAACTGCGGAACACTGGTGTTATGGGGAGTGCTGGATCGAATTGTCACCCCTGGTGTGGGCGAGCAGGAATTCCTCGACTTGATCGATGTGGTCGAGCGCCATCTGGGGATGGTCTTCCACCGCTACCTTGAGCATCCACGGCGGTTGCTTCTGCGCATCAATGGTTGCCCGGTTCAGCCATGGGATCCATTCCTGACTGGCCACGTGGGTAAGCCTTGGCAATCGCCACTGGTGTCCCCTCCGGGAAATTCCTGCATCAAACTGCAGTGCCATGTCCTTCCGCATAAAGACAGACTGACAGTCTCTGAGTTCGATTCTGCACAAGGTCCGGATGGCTGGACTGCACAGCAGGGGTTTTACGTATACCGGAACGAAAGGCTACTGGTTGCCGGCAGCTGGCTTGGTCTGGGGCAGGGGCGCTCATGGACCAAGGATGAGGCACACCGACTAGCTCGTATCAGGCTGGATATCCCCAACTCTGTCGACGCAGACTGGAAGATTGATATACGGAAATCGACTGCCCGTCCCCCTGCCGCGTTACGGTCATGGTTAGCCCGCTATGCGGAGGATACGCGCTCGCGTGCCCGTAAGGCGTTTGTTCACAGAGGGGGTGCTCCCCGACTGCCTGGTGGCGGGGAGGTGGTGCAGTCGTGGAAGGCGCAGCATTTTTCTGGCGGCATGCGTTATCGAATTGACACGGATCATCCTGCCATCCGTGCTGTTCTGGATGATGCCGGTCCATTGCTGCCCCAGGTAAAGGCTATGTTGCGAGTGCTGGAGGAAACCGTTCCGGTTCAGCGCATATGGCTCGACACTGCAGAGAATAAGGAGGCGCCACGAACGGGGTTTTCTGGTGAGCCCTCGGACGAAGTCGTATCCGTACTCAACGTGATGTACCGGAATATGGTGAAGCTGAAGGGCATGTCGCCAGCCATGGCGCGTGAACGCCTGCTTCACAGCGAGCCTTTTCATCAATACCCCGAGCTGGTTGCGGGATTGCCAGACTTGTATTGAACAATAAGGAGTTGTTGCATGACAGCCGTGGGTGAATCCAATAAGGTCAGTGTAGTGAAGATCGTCCAGGAATTGTTGTTGGGCGAGGAAGGTGGCACGACAATCACCCCGGGGCTGATTTCTGAAAAGATCAATCTGGCACTGCTGATAAATCCCAAGTGGGCGGTGGATCTGGATCGTGAAGCTGTTATTGCGGAACTGATCCGCCGATACAGCGAGTGGGTCGGCAAGGCGGAAATGCTTGGAAGTGACATTGGCCATGTTTCCTGGCTGAACCCGGGACGTAAGCAAGGATGGCGATACTGGCAGCGCTATCGTGAAATGCAGGAAGCCAAGCTCTCGGGAAATGCAGTCGACAATCTCGATGAAACTTCTGATCAGATACTGTCAATGCTGGAAGATCCGGAGCGAGAAGGTGCGTGGGACCGCCGTGGGCTTGTTGTGGGACATGTGCAGTCTGGAAAGACTGGCAACTATACCGGTCTGATCTGCAAAGCCTCCGATGCCGGATACAAGGTGATCATTGTACTGGCTGGCATGCACAATAATTTACGCTCACAGACGCAGGTAAGGCTGGACGAGGGTTTTCTCGGATATGAGACGTACTCGAACAGTGATGACCCACGGCCGATTGGCGTGGGTCTTATCGATCGAGATCCATCAATTCGTCCTCACTATGCGACAACTCGCTCGGAGAAGGGCGATTTCAACATGGCCGCAGCGAAGAATCTCGGTGTTTCACCAGAGGAACGTCCGTGGCTGTTCGTCGTCAAGAAGAACAAGAAGGTACTCGAGCGCCTTCATAAGTGGATTATCAATCACGTTGCCAATACCACTGATCCAGAGTCTGGTCGCAAGATCGTTACTCATCTCCCCCTGTTGGTCATTGATGATGAAGCTGACAATGCTTCCGTAGATACTGGCGAACAGGTATTTGGAGAAAATGGATTGCCCGATGAGGATCACCAGCCCAAGGCGATTAACGGGTTGATCCGCAAGATTCTTCATGCCTTTCAGCGTAAGGCTTATGTTGGCTATACGGCCACTCCATTTGCAAACATCTTTATTCACGAGAGGAATGCGACTCCGATCGAGGGGCCTGATCTTTTTCCTGCTGCATTCATCATCAATCTTGGCGCCCCTTCCAGCTATGTTGGTCCAACACGCCTGTTTGGGCTAAACGATGGAATGGGACGTACGGGCGCTCTGCCACTGGTGCGCCCAGTGACAGATCACTGCACCAATGAAGGGCGGTCTGGCTGGATGCCCGTTTCCCACAAGAATGGTCACCGGCCTGAGTCAAGTGCAGATTTTGGCATGCCGGATTCACTGGTCAGCGCGATTGATTCTTTCATTCTGACTTGCGCCTTGCGGGAATGCAGAGGTCAGGGCGGCGAGCATTGCTCGATGCTTATTCATGTGACCCGCTTCAACCTGGTGCAGCAGGAGGTCTATGCGACAGTGGACCGTTATGTTCGGCTGCAGGCTCAGCGGATTGGCCGCACTATTGGACACGAACGTTTCCTTGAACGTCTTCATTTACTGTGGGTGGATGACTTCAATCCTGTTACGGCTCAAATCCGTTCTATGGTGCCGGGGGTTGTTCCTGATGGTGAACCTACTTGGGAGGAAATTGTTGCGCTGATTCCCTCCATCATGGAAGAGCTCTCCGTGCGCATGATCAATGGTTCAGTCAAGGACGCCCTTGATTATGCAGAAAATCCAGGGGGCCTCAAGGTCATTGCGATCGGGGGGGACAAGCTAGCCCGAGGGCTCACCTTGGAAGGCCTGTGTGTCAGTTATTTCCTGCGGGCATCCAAGATGTACGACACGCTGATGCAAATGGGGCGCTGGTTCGGTTACCGTCCTGGATATCTGGATCTGTGCCGTCTGTATACAACGGATGAACTTGTTGAGTGGTTTGAACACATTGCCGATGCGTCAGAAGAGCTGAGAGAAGAATTTGACATGATGGTAGCCAGTGGCGGGACTCCACGTGACTATGGACTCAAGGTCGTTTCTCATCCAGTTCTGATGGTGACGTCACCTTTGAAAATGCGCACGGCAAAGACGTTGCGTCTTTCTTTCAGTGGCCATGTGGTTGAAACCGTTTCGATGCACAAAGACCCTAATGTCATTCGGTCGAATTTTGACGTTTTCGAAAATTTTGTCGCTGCGATGGGCTTGCCATCTGCCATTCCAGAGAGGCGTCGCGGAGAGAGCAGGGACAAGTGGAAAGGTGTCTTTTGGAGTGATGTGCCTCATGGGGAAATTACCTCGTTTCTTGCCGGTTACGAAACACATCCCTCCGCCTACAAGGTGAATAGTCAAATGCTACGTGAGTTCATCGATACGATGGGTTGCGAAGGTTACCTGGTTCGCTGGAATGTTGCAGTTATCGGCGGGCGAATTGACCAACACGCCTGGTGTTGTGCTGGAGGTCATCAGGTTCCCCTGACCTTGCGAACCAATCGCCAACCATCTTCTGAGCGTTACTCAATTGGTCGCTTACTGTCCCCCAGGGATGAGGCGCTAGACTTGGACGAACCGGCTTGGTGTGCGGCGCTTGAGGATACTCGAAACAACTGGCATCAGGATCCTGCTCGGCCGGAAGGTAAGGACAAACCGGTGTTGCCCAGTGGCCCGTCATTACGCAAGATTCGTGGGTTTGGCGCAGAGGATATTGCCCCGAGCCCAGAAACCGGCCTGCTGCTGATCTATTTGTTGGACCCCTCGCAACTTGCTCCTTCCGGAAGTGAAAAGTCCAAACCTGCTGGTGATATTCCACCTGTAGTGGCATTCGGCATCAGTTTCCCGGGTAACAATAATGGTGTCAAAGTCGACTACAAGGTTGGTCACATTTTCTGGGAGCAAGAATTTGGTTCTGCCGAATAAAGAAGAAATTCTGGGCACATGGAGCGCCTTGTCTGGATCTGCTGAGGGTGATGGATGGCGCAGTATTGCTCTGGTATCGGGTGGAGGCTGTGGTCTGCGTGCCGGACGATGCTTTCCCGGCAACGAGGAAACACTTCTGGTGCAATTTGGTGATGCCATCCTCCCCGTCGCGCAAGGCTGGCCCATGGCCACCGGGTTCAAGCTTGAACGCGCCCATCTCCAGGAGCAGGGTGAGTGGCTTGCCCTTGTGCGCCAGCCAAGTGGAAGCCTGGATCTCTTTGCAATGGTCGTGATGGATCTGGTATCGACTCTGCTGCAGAGCAAAAACGATGAAGGGAAGCACTTGCTGCATCTGTTCATGACCCGCCTGCGTGCATGGATGGATTTTATGAAGAAGGGCCGACAGTTTCTTGGACCAGAGGCGGAACTGGGGCTTATTGGAGAGCTGCATTGCATGACTCTTCTGCTCGATGCTGGTGCGCCTGTGCCGGTCCTGCTGGATTGCTGGAAAGGGCCGGAAGATGGTCTACAGGACTTCCTGTTGGGGAATGGTGCCGTCGAGGTAAAGAGTACTCTGGCGAAAGAGGGATTCCCTGCCACTATTTTGTCCCTTGAACAGCTGGATGACGGCCTCCGGCAGCCTATTTTTCTGTGTGCCTGCCAGTTTTCCATTGAGTCATCCGGGCAGTCTCTACCTGAATATATTGCGGCGCTCAGGTGTCGCATGGATGAAGCAACAGCCGTGTCCTTTGGGTTTTCCCTGCTTCAGGCCGGCTATCTCGATGCTCATGCTGACAGATATGTACGACGTTTTCATGAGGTGAGAACCAGATTTTTACTGGTAGATGAAAGCTTTCCGCGGCTGACCCATGGAAATGTTCCTCTGGGAATAACATGGGCGAAATACACCGTCGATTTGGATGCGGTTGAAGCACCGGCGTATCAGGCTGCAAAGATAATTGAAATGACTGGGGTGATTTGAATGGAATTGATCGATTTTTTGCAGCAGACACAGCAACAGGTCCGAGAAGAGACGATTACAAGAAATCAGGAGACCGGGGCAGAACCTGCCTATCCGGAGCTGGTGTTCACCGAGATTGTTACCCAGCATATGGTCGATATCGGGATGACCTTTGATCCCGAAGTCCGCCCGTTTGATGCGAAAGTGTCGAATGCCAATTTGCGTCTGAGCGGTTTTGCGGTGTCGGAGGACATGGATCAGCTGGATCTTTATGTCAGTCTTTATGCCGGCGTGAATGACATTTCAGATATCCCTGATTCCGAAACGCTGAGGGCTGCAGAGCAGTGTGCCCGGTTTCTCTCCATGTGTGTCGAAGGCAAGCTGGCTGAAAAGATGGATGAATCAGCGCCTGCATACCCACTTGTTTTGACGATCAAAGAAGCTTATGCGGGACTGGAGCAGATCCGAATCTTCGTATTAACTGATCGCAAGGTGAAGACCCGCGTTTTCAAGCCTCGCGAAATCATGGGTAAACTCGTCAAGCTGGAGGTGATGGATATTCAACGCCTATTTAATCACTGGCAGGAAGGCCGGCCACGAGATGAATTGGTCGTGAATTTTAATGATGTATCCGGAGGCCCGCTGCCCTGTGTCTGGGTTCCTGACCAGATGGGTGAGTATGACTATGCAATGACGGTCATACCTGGAGAAGCATTACGGTATCTATACGAGAAATATGGTTCGCGCATTCTGGAAGCCAACGTGCGGTCCTTTCTCAGCCAAGTTGGCAATGTGAATAAAGGTATTCGTGAGACATTGAGGAGCCAGCCTGAGCGCTTCATGGCTTACAATAATGGTGTTGTAATCGTTGCCGATGAGGCCAGTCTTGAGCGTACGGAAGATGGTGGGCTGGGGATTTCTTGGTTGAAGGGCATGCAGGTGGTCAATGGTGGTCAGACCACCGCCTCGATGTTTTTTACTAAAAAGAAATTTCCGGATACAGACCTGAGCCAAGTTCGAGTGCCAGCAAAAGTGATTGTGCTGAAGAACGTGGGCACAGAGCAGGAAGAGAAGTTGATTGCTGATATTTCCCGTTATGCGAATAGCCAGAATGCAGTGAAGGTATCTGATCTGTCAGCGAACAAGCCATATCATGTCGTAATGGAAAAATTGGCCTTATCTACGTTCTGTCCAGATGGCGTCGGGCGCTGGTTTTATGAGCGAGCTGCGGGCAGCTACAAGGTCATGCTGGAGCGTGAAGGAAAGACACCCGCCGGGATCAAGCGGTTGCAGGAAACATTACCGGTCGGAAGGAAAATTACCAAAACAGATCTGGCAAAGTATCTATGCGCATGGTTACAGAATCCTGACCTAGTGAGTCAAGGGGGGCAAAAGAATTTCGTTGCATTCATGGCGCTGGAGAGTGCGGAGCCCGATACTGCAGAATTCAAGCGTATCATTGCGAGGGCAATTATCTTCAAGGAAGCTCAAAAGAGAATTCGTTCTCGCTTTCCCGCATTCCAAGCCAATGTGCTTGCATATACTGTTTCGGTCCTGTCACTGAAATTGAGAGAGCGTATCGACCTAGATCGAATCTGGAACCGGCAGTCTATTTCGGCTGAGCTTATTCGTCAGATTGAAATTTGGTCCGATGATGTCCACTCCTACTTGCATTCGACAGCCAATGGTAGAATGATTTCAGAATGGGCAAAGAGGAAGGAGTGTTGGGAGCGGCTTTCTCTGTTGCGTTATTCAGAAGTGATTGATGGAATTCCTGAGCTTGGATATGAATCGTGATCATTTTTTTAAAAACAAATATTTATATTGATTTTATTTTTTAGTAATTTGTTGAAAATGGTTGGATAGTATTTTATGAAACTACATTGTACATGTATTATATCTATTGACTACTAGCCAGTGGTTGATAGATATATAAATTTGGTCATTTATTTACTGTGAACGATTTGCAAAATATGGTTCTAGTCAAATCTAACTGACAAAAATTTACGTAATAAAATGTTGGTAATGGAAGAATTGCTGCCTTATTTAAGGTGTTATTGCTTCCCAATTCGTTGGCGGGCGTAAAACATAGATTAATTTTGCGTTATTTAAATGGCTGCATAAATTATTTTTCATGGTGTAGGTTGATTTTGTTGTGTGCCCACCCCTTCTCACCGATAACCTGATGTTACTAAGTATTGGGGGGCGGGGCTTTAAAAATAGTAGCCTGTTACGTTCGAAGGCTTCAGACCTATAATAATATATTCCAGATAATTTCAGATATATATCACCTCAATGAGAACACGAGAGCTGTTCCCTATAGCTGGCCAGAATCCAGCTGAAATCCTTCTTCCTGATGCCCTGCCAATGCAGGGCATTCTTCATTGGAGTGATCATCATGGCGCATCTAGTAGAAACCATGGCCTATGCCGGTGCCACACCGTGGCATGGTCTGGGACATCATCTGTCTGAACAACAACCGATTGAACGCTGGCTGACTGAAGCGGGAATGGACTGGACCATTGAGCAAAGCGATGTGTTGTTTAATGTGTTATCTGACGGAATGCATATTCGTACCCATGCGGATGCCAAGGTGTTGTACCGCTCGGATACTTTGGCTCCGTTATCAGTGGTGTCACCGCGTTACAAGGTGGTGCAACCGCATGAGGTGTTGCACTTCTATCAGGATCTGGTTTCGGCTGGAGGTTTTGAGCTGGAAACCGCCGGGGTATTGAAGGGCGGGCGCAAGCTGTGGGCGTTGGCTAAGACCGGGCAGCAGGCCTTGCTCAAGGGTAATGATCAGGTCAAAGCCTATCTGCTGCTGGCCACCAGTTGTGACGGCACTTTATGTACCACTGCGCAGTTCACCCCCTGTGTCAGGGTAGTTGAGATGATCCCTTTTCAGGGATTTCATACTCAATCCAGGGGGGCCGGAATTCCACCATGTCGCGTTTGAGCTTGGACGCGAATTTCGGATACCACCCGTAGCCAGTTAAACTGGTAAGCGGAGGGTTCGATCAGATGTTCAAGATTCCAAAACAGAGTTACACCACCGAGTTCAAACAGGAAGCTGTTCGG
>Ga0302155_10000487_pt1 | contig 31668 bp, 35 predicted proteins | sample I_Bog_N3_1_FD_193508 | JGI IMG/M metagenome (GOLD analysis project Ga0302155, IMG submission 193508) | Peat permafrost microbial communities from Stordalen Mire near Abisko, Sweden - I_Bog_N3_1 | ecosystem: Environmental > Terrestrial > Soil > Wetlands > Peat | place: Sweden: Abisko, Stordalen...
ACAATATAACGCATATTTTGAATATATTTTCGATAATTGTGTATATCAATAAATAATTTTTTATCTCTCAATATCAGTTTTAGTTGCTTTAAGACGTGCTTTAGCACGATCAAAAGCAGCTTGCGCACGAATTGAATCAATATCTTTGCTTTTTTCAGCACTGATTTTAAATCCATCTAATCGTTCCTGCGCCCGAGCATATGCTTGCTGCGCACGATTGATATCAATATTGATTGGAAGTTCAGCCGCCGATGCCAAAATCGTAATCTTATCTGGCTGCACTTCCATAAAACCACCGCTCACAGCAATAAGCTGTTCACCAGCATCCGTCTTAGCCCTCATAGCATGAGGAATCAAACCAGTAATGAGCGGAGCATGGTGCGGCAAAATGCCAAGTTCACCGCCCGTACTACGGACAATGAGCATGTTAACATCTGTTGTGTAAACAACTTTTGTTGGAGAAACAATTTCCAGCTTTATTGTAGCCATGAATTATTCCCCCTTTTTCGTTTTGCGATCTGCTTCTATAACCTCATCAATCGTACCAGCCATATAGAAAGCGGCTTCTGGAATATCGTCATGTTTACCTTCTAAAATTTCTTTAAACCCGCGAATCGTTTCTTTCAGTGGAACATATTTTCCTGGTGAACCAGTAAATACTTCCGCTACGAAAAACGGCTGGCTTAAAAATCTTTGGATTTTACGAGCTCTGGCAACAACCAGTTTATCAGCATCTGATAATTCTTCCATACCCAAAATCGCAATAATATCCTGCAATTCTTTGTATTTCTGAAGTACTGCCTGTACACCGCGAGCTACTTCATAATGATCTTCACCAATAACATGAGGGTCAAGAATACGAGACGTTGAATCAAGTGGATCCACTGCTGGATAAATACCTAATTCTGCAATTTGACGAGAAAGTACTGTCGTTGCATCCAAATGGGCAAATGTTGCAGCTGGAGCCGGATCTGTCAAATCATCTGCCGGTACATATACGGCCTGGACTGAAGTAATGGACCCTTTTTTCGTTGATGTAATACGTTCTTCAAGCGCACCGACATCGGTTGCCAGCGTAGGCTGATAACCAACTGCAGACGGCATACGACCAAGTAATGCAGATACTTCAGATCCAGCTTGAATAAAGCGGAAAATATTATCAATAAACAAAAGTACATCCTGACCTTGTACGTCACGGAAATATTCTGCCATAGTAAGACCAGTCAGTGCTACACGCATACGAGCACCTGGTGGTTCATTCATCTGTCCGTAAACAAGCGCCGTTTTATCAATAACGCCTGATTCTGTCATTTCTGACCACAGATCATTTCCTTCACGAGTACGTTCGCCTACACCAGCAAATACAGAGTATCCGCCATGCTCGGTTGCAATGTTATGAATCAGTTCCATAATCAGAACTGTTTTACCAACACCAGCACCACCGAACAAACCGATTTTACCACCACGGGAATACGGTGCAATAAGATCGACGACCTTAATACCTGTTTCGAGAATCTGTGTTGAAGTTTCCTGTTCGTCAAATTTTGGTGCCGAACGATGAATCGACCAAAATTCTTTGTTGCCAACCGGTGCTGGATTATGATCAACCGTTTTGCCAAGTACATTAAAAACTCGACCAAGGGTTTCATTACCAACAGGTACTGTAATTGGAGATTTAGTATCAACTGCTTCCATCCCACGAGTCAAACCATCGGTAGAACTCATTGCAATACAGCGAGTGACACAATCACCTAAATGCTGCATAACTTCAACTGTCAAATCAATCTTCACGTCACCTGCGGCCCCCTGAATGGTGATCGCATTTAAAATTGCTGGTAGTGAATCCGCTGGAAATTCAATATCTACGACAGGTCCAATGACCTGTACTACTTTACCATTAGCCACTATAAGAAAACCTCCTTACTTCAAGGCTTCCGCACCACCCACGATTTCTGTGATCTCGCGGGTAATGTTTGCCTGACGCACTTTATTATAATGCAAGTCTAATTTCTGAATGAGTTCTTCGGCGTTGTCCGTTGCATTGCTCATCGCAGTCATACGGGAACTTAGCTCACTTGCGGAAGCCTGAAGTAACGCCGCATATATTGTTGTTACCAAGTATTGTGGTAATAAGAATCCTAGCACTTCACCAGCGGATGGTTCATAAATATATTCTCCGCTTGATGCATCCTTTTCACCATCTCCAAGCTCGTCAAACGGCAATAATGTAATCGTTGTCGGAATGGAGGTGATCGCCGAGATGAATTTTGTATATACCATATAGATTTCATCACATTCACCTGCGGTGAATTTTTTGATGAGATCAGCGGCGATTTCGCGCGCATTGTCATACGTAGGGCGCTCGCTAATACCGGTATATTGACTCACGATATTGTACTGGCGATTGACGAAATGATCTCTCGTCTTTCTGCCGACCGTGACTAAATCCACTTCGGATTTGTTTGAAATATGCGCTGCCGCTTCTTTAAAAACATTACTGGCATAAGCACCAGCAAGACCTTTATCCGAGGCAAGCACGAGATAGAGTTTTTTTCCATCTTGACGCACTTCGAGCAGCGGATGGCTGAATTCGCCGCCTGCATTTGCCGCTACATCGGCAATAACCTGACGCATTTTATCAGCGTATGGCCGATTGGCCACTGCCGATTCTTGTGCCCGGCGCAAGCGAGCTGCAGCTACCATTTTCATGGCTTTTGTGATTTGCTGGATACTTTTTACGCTTTTTATACGATGGCGTATGTCTTGTAAACTAGCCAATTAAAAATCACCTCGCTGCATTATGCTTTCTTATAAGAAAATGTTTCTTTAAACTCGGTAATCGCCTTGTTGATTTGTTCTTCAAGGGCATCATCGAGTTTTTTCTGTTCGATAATTTTTGCACCAATTTCAGCATGTGTGCTATTCATAAATTTGAGGAAGTCCAAATGGAAACGCACTACCTGATCCACTGGAATATCTGTTAAGAAACCTCTTACGGCGGTATAAATAATCAGTACCTGATCCTGTACTAGAAGTGGTGTGTATTGTGCCTGTTTCAACGTTTCTACCATACGTGCACCACGATCGAGCTGATCTTTGGTAGCTTTATCAAGATCCGAACCAAACTGCGAAAAAGCAGCAAGTTCACGATATTGAGCAAGATCAAGACGCATACGACCGGAAACTTGTTTCATCGCTTTAATTTGAGCACTACCACCAACACGTGATACAGAAAGACCTACATTGATAGCAGGTCTTGTCCCAGCATAAAACATTTCTGTTTCAAGCATGATCTGACCATCTGTAATTGAAATAACATTTGTCGGAATGTACCCTGAAAGATCGCCTGCCAAAGTTTCGATAATCGGCAGTGCCGTAATGGAACCGCCGCCGAGTTCATCCGATAGCTTTGCCGCACGTTCTAAAAGACGAGAATGTAAATAAAATACGTCCCCCGGATATGCTTCACGACCTGGTGGTCGGCGAAGCAATAAACTCATGGCACGATAAGCTGTCGCATGTTTCGAAAGATCATCATATACACATAAACCATGCTGGCCTTTGTACATAAAATATTCCGCTATGGCAACACCGGCATATGGTGCCAAATATTGAAGCGGTGCGCTGTCGGCAGCCGTTGCAACAACGACCACAGAATACGCCATAGCACCCTGATCTTCCAAGGTTTTTACGACACGAGCAACCGTTGATGCTTTCTGGCCGATTGCTACATAAACGCAGAAACAATTCTGTCCTTTTTGATTTAAAATTGTATCAACTGCAATTGCTGTTTTACCAGTACCACGGTCACCGATGATAAGTTCACGTTGTCCACGACCGATTGGTACCAAAGCATCAATGGCTTTAATACCAGTTTGCAATGGTTCATGTACAGATTTCCTATCAGCGATACCAGGAGCTGGATATTCAATTGGACGATTTTCTTTCGAGTCGATTGGACCTTTGCCGTCAATTGGACGACCCAAAGCATCCACAACACGTCCGATCATGGCTTCACCTACAGGTACCTGCATGATACGCCCGGTTCGTTTAACTGTGTCGCCTTCTTTAATAAGTATGTCACCACCGAGAATAACGGCGCCGACGTTATCTTGTTCAAGGTTTAATACTAAACCATAAATATCGTTACCAAAGTCAAGTAATTCTCCCGCCATAGCTTTTTCTAAACCATGGATGTGAGCAATACCATCACCAATTTCGATAACAGTTCCTACATCATCAACATTCAGATCCACATCATAGTTTTTGATCTGTTCCTTGATAATGGCTGTTATTTCTTCTGGATTCATTTTCATACTACTCTGTCACCCCAATCTCACAAGTTAATTTGCCATTAATTGTTTTTGTAATGATTGCATCTGGCGCACTATGCTGCCATCGATAAGTCTATCACCGATTTGGACAACTACACCGCCAATAATGCTCTGATCTATTTTTGTCCGAACCACAACTTTTTTCCCTGTAGATTCTTCCAATTTTTCAATCAGTTTTGCTTGCTGCGTTTCACTCAAAGCAGATGCTACCGTAACTTCTGCATGAATGATATTTTGAGCAGCATTTGACAGAGTTTGATATTCTCTGACAATTTCTTGTAATAAAACTTCACGACGTTTGTCGATGAGCAACATCAAAAAATTATAAACTGATACAGACAGTTCTTCTTTAAACAGTTTCGCGCAAAGATTTTTTTTTGCATTCGGTTGAATTTGAGGATTCACCAAAAATGAGGCTACTTCTTCATGCGCATCAACTTCGCTAGCAACTGTTTTCAGTTCAATGCCATATTCATCGATTTTACCATCATCTTGTGCTACTTCAAAAATTGCCTTCGCATATTTATTTGCCAACTGCATGTTTAACATGGCAAACCACCCATTTTATCTTTGTCTAGTTTATCGATGAATTCACCAATCAATCGATCATTCGCTTCTGTATCAATATTGCTGCCAATAATTTTTGTTGCTGCAGCCATTGATAAAGCGACAACTTCGCCTTTTAACTGGGCTACGGCCCGCTCACGTTCCTGAACGATTTCTGCCTGCGCAGCTTTGCGTAGCTGATCGATTTCACGTTTTGTTTCATTGATATGTGCTTCGCGTTCTTCCTGCGCTCGTTTAATCGCTTTATCCACAATTTCTTGTGCTTGTATTCTAGCGGTTGCAAGCTGATCATGGTATTCCTTCAGAAGTTCTTGTGCTTTAAGCTCGTCTGCTTCTGCGGATTCAATGCTTTTCGCAATTTGATCTTCACGCTCTTTTAAAACTTTCATCAAAGGTTTGTAAGCAAATTTTGTTAAAATTGCTGCCAAAATTAAAAAGTTAAAAATCTGTGCAACCAAAGTCATATTAATGTCAACCATTCTGCTGCCTCCTTATCTCACGTATAAAGTGGGCGACGGCATTCTTATGCTGTCGCCCTCACATAAAAAGTCTATGACAATTCATTATTTGATTAATGGATTTGCATATAACAGAACGATGGCGATAACAGCTGCGATAATTGGCACAGCTTCAATCAAACCTACTGAAATCAATGTGTTAATGAACAAAACATTTTTTGCTTCTGGCTGACGAGTTAAGCCCTCAATAAATTTAGACGTAACCAAACCATTACCAATACTTGCCCCTACTGCTGCTAAACCAATAGCTAACCCTGCTCCTATTAAAGCAGCTACTACCATAATTGAATGTTCCATAAAATAAAATCCCCCTTAAAATAATTAAAAATATTGTTTTTTAACCTACTCTTAGTGGTTGTCTTGTTTTACTGCACTAGCTAAATAAGCCATAGACAGCATTGTAAAAATAAACGCCTGAACCCCGCCTACAAAGAGGCTGAATGCGAGCCAAATTACACTTGGTATTGGCATCCAAATCGGCACTAACATAAGCAGGATAATAATGAGTATTTCCCCCGCCAATATATTACCAAATAGACGAAATGCCAGTGTAATAGGTTTTGCCAGTTCTTCAATAAGATTGATGATGACAAACGGTGCAAACGGCTGAAAAAAGTGTTTGATATAGCTGAAGCCTTTAAAATAAAGCCCCAAAACATGTACCATACAAACAATCATCAGTGCAAGACCAAGTGTTGTATTCAAGTCACTCGTTGGCGATGAAAGCGTCGGTATCATACCAAGCCAGTTTGACGTCAGAATAAACATGAACAAAGAGATTAGCAGCGGCGCTACTAGTTTGCCTCTTTCTCCCATCGTAGCATCGATCTGACTCTGCAGTCCTGTAATAATAATTTCCAGGACATTTTGCCACCCTTTTGGAATGACATTCAGGCTGCGTGTTGCCAAAATGGCAATAACAATCACAACCGCCATAGCAAGCCAGGTCATGTACAATGTATCCATGTTGAAACTAAATCCGGCAATCTGTGCTACGTGACGAACACCGATTTCATGCATACATATCACTCTCCCTATTTTTTTCTATTGACATCGCTATTGTAAGCATAAACAATAGCGTTGAGCATCATGATCATAGACATTAAAAAGAAGCCAATTACAACAAGCCAAAAAGTTTCTGTTGAAATACGAACAGCCGCAATAAAAGTACCCAGAATCATTACCAACCGAATCAGCCAGCCGATCTGCATACTTTTTTTTGCAGCATCCATATTTGATGCATCACTTTTTAAAATTCTATAACTAATCACTATCCAGCAAGATATTCCTAAGATACATCCAGTAATAAGCGGCACAATAAGATATAATTTCTGCAGCATCTCTAACGGAATACTTAAAATCGCTACGCTCAAAATTGTTTGAACCAGAATTTTCTTGCCTAATGTCAATAACTTTTTCATATTCCACCACCAACAGTGTTCTAAACCGCTAGCGGCACAGAATATCTGCCTAATCTATTCATCATGAAGTTAAAAATCCATTTCGTCTATAGTTATTAATAAAACTTTTACTTGTAACCTATTCGACAAACAACAAAACTTTTCCTGTGGAAAAGATTTTATTTTATAATTTATAACCTTCAAGATAAGCAAAACTTTATTTTGATTGATAGTTTTCACCTTCACTAACTATAATCAAAAAGTATAATAACATAAATATATATAATATTTATTTATCGTATTTCATCTTATTATAACACATTCTCATGATTTTCCAAGTAATTTTTTACCTGTTGCCCATAAAGCAATTATAAAACCTACAAAAATCCCAATAAGAGTTCCTTTAGGGGCAATATTAAAGTATTCATCAGCCAGTTTCCCCATATAAATAAAAAGACCTACCGTAATAGCAAAATTGATTCCAATACCACTTACAAAGGTTAAAGCTTGTAATGTTGTGTGTTTTTGGCTGGGTTTTTCATTTATTTTCACTTTTTTATTCATTGTTTTTCGCCCCCACCATTCACATTACTTATTATAGTATAAAAGTCGACTATCAATAAATGACAGCCGACTCTATCCTCATTTTTTCTCTGCTTTAAATATATCTGGTTTGTGGTTGGCTAATCCATATTTCCAAAGAATCGCTTCAATAATACGTTTGGCGGCCTTACCATCGCCATAAGGATTGCAGGCGCCTGACATGCGAGTATATTCAATCGGGTCCAATAAAAGAGATTTCGTTTCATCATAAACTCGCTTTTTATCAGTACCGATCAATTTTACGGTCCCAGCAGCCACTGCTTCAGGTCGTTCCGTAGTCTCACGCAAAACCAAAACTGGTTTACCAAGTGCCGGTGCTTCTTCTTGCACCCCACCAGAATCAGTGAGGATAAGGTAGGATCTATACATCAAATTGGCAAAAGGTTCATAGTCTAGCGGATCAATCAAATGCACATTTGGCATATCGCCCAATTCCGCCTGAACAACTTCACGAACTTTTGGATTTTTATGTACTGGAAAAACAATTTCTACATCCATAAATTCGTCAACAATTTGTCGAAGAGCCTTATAAACGTGACGCATCGGTTCGCCCAGATTTTCACGGCGGTGCGTCGTGACTAAAATGATTTTTTTATTTTTATAATCAATATTCTGCAACAGTTCATTTTCAAATTTGTATTCTTCGCAAACTGTCTTGTGTAAGGCATCAATAACTGTATTACCGGTAACAAAAACATTTTCACCTTTAATATTTTCTTCTGCTAAATTCGCCGCTGCCGTATTAGTCGGTGCGAAATGAAGATCCGTCAAAGCCCCGGTGAGCTTCCGATTCATTTCCTCAGGAAATGGCGAATATTTATTATGGGTCCGAAGCCCCGCTTCCACATGTCCAACTGTTGTTTGATGATAAAATGCGGCTAAAGCTCCAGCAAAAGTCGTTGTTGTATCACCATGGACCAAAACAATGTCCGGTTTTTCTTCACTTAATACTTTATCAAGCCCCATCATGGCTTTTGTTGTAATATCAAACAAAGTTTGCCCCGCCGCCATAATATCAAGGTCGTGATCCGGTTTGATTTGGAATAATCCTAAAACTTGATCCAGCATATCTCTATGTTGTGCCGTAACCGTAACAATCGGCGTAATCAACTCAGGATATTTTGTCAATTCCAAAACGATCGGGGCCATTTTAATTGCTTCTGGTCGTGTCCCAAATACCGTCATCACCTTAATTTTTTTCTTCATAAAATAATTTGCTCCTTCCACACAAGCTTCAAGCCAAATGTCTTGCATAATTTTTCGTACTTATAAAATAGGCAGGTTTTCGCCTGCCTATCATCAATGCATTCTTATGGATTTTTTCGAATCAAAAATGCCTAGTTTTTTTGCCCCAAAAAGCACCGCAAAAATCACAGCAATAATAATTAAAATTGCAATACCACTGCTCACTTCGGTCAAGGCAATTGCACTTAACCCTAAAACTCCACTAATCACATACATCAAAAGCACTGCCTGCCTTTGTGTAAAACCTAAATCCAATAGTCTATGATGCAAATGTCCACGATCTGGTTTAAAAATTGGCACACCACCGCGATAGCGACGCACAATCGCAAAAGCCGTGTCCAAAATCGGCAGACCAAGTGCAAAAATTGGCACAATCAAGGCAATAGTCGCAGCACTTTTCACAGCACCAATAATCGAAATACCAGCCAGCATATAACCTAAAAACATACTGCCCGTATCACCCATAAAAATTTTAGCTGGATTGAAATTATACTGTAAAAAACCAAAAGCACCGCCAGCCAAGGCTGCGGTAAGCACTGCGATTAGTAAATAGTCCTGCTGCAATGCCACCAGTAAAATAGTAATGGCTGCAATTGTTGATACGCCTGCAGCCAACCCGTCAAGACCATCTATAAGGTTTACCGTATTTGTCAGCCCGACAATCCAAAAAATCGTTATTGGAATGGCTAAATATTCAAAATAAATCATATCACCGAATGGATCGCTGATAAAATCAATACGCACATCAAATGAAACCAATATAACTGCGGCCAAAATCTGTCCCAGCAACTTAACTTTCGCCGGTAAATTTTTCAAATCATCAATAATCCCAACAATTACAATAACTGTTCCGCCTAAAAGCAGCCCAATTACTTCCTGTGTAAGTTCAACTGTACATAAGACAGCCACCATAAACGCAATATAAATCCCAATTCCGCCTAACCTTGGAATTGGTGTTTTATGCACTTTTCGTGCATCTGGAGCATCCATAGCTCCCATCTTAACAGCCAAAGAAATAATGCCCGGCGTCAAAATATACGCAACAACCACCGCAATCAAAAACGCCAAAATATAATCCGGCATAAATTTCGCACCCCTTTTCTATGCAACAGAATAATTGTACATCACCAATTCACCACTGTCAACGATATTATCCCGTCATAACTTTAATAAAAAGCTGTTATTTATCAGAAAACACTTGCTCATTTTCGGCAAATGATGACACTCTTTTTAAACGAAATAACCTCGTATTTTTAATTTAGCAATATGTACCTGAATAAGATTCTCAATATCCACATTATATTTTTCCGCTAAAATATACATCATCGTAAAACAGCATTGGGCAACATCCAATAATTCTCCAGCACTACCAAACATGACTTCTTTATTTTCCAGAGCATGCTTTTCGCCTGATGCACCTGCCTTTTTCCCCAAATATTGCGTGAGCTCACCCACCTCTTCCTGTATTTTACAAACCGTCCGCAAAAGCGTCACTTCCGGCAGTAAAAGTTTAGGCAATGACATATATTTGTAGTTGCCTTCCGTATAAAGCTTGTATGTTTGATCTTGTCTAAACGTATATTTTTTTGCTTGTAATTTATCTAAATGCAACTGAATCAACTCGTCAATTGCAATTTCATAGTTTTCTTCCATGACAAAAAGCATTGTAACACAAGTCTGTGCGACATCGAGCAACTCGCCATTCACCTCAACTAAAGCTTCACGTGCGGCAGCAAGTTCAGCAATTTCGTCTGGTTTTAATCTTTCATAAGGCAAAAAAGTCAGTGTAGCCCTTGCCAATTCTCCAGATTCTTCGACTATTTTTAATAGAGTCGAATATAAAGTCGGCGATAATTTATTAAGTTTCGGCAATCCGATTATGTTGAACATAGTGATCCTCCAATTCCCCTACAACCTATCTATATCATTATACTTGATTTCGCAAGTAACTTATATGTATTTTAGCTTTACAATCGTCAAAAACATATATTTCTGCTTGCTATTTTTTTATAATATGAGTATCTTTAATTTAATGTATATAAACAAAATTTTTCAATGGAGGTATCAATATGATCATAAATGAAATTGGATTTATCGGACTTGGCGTAATGGGTAAAAGCATGGCTGCCAATTTAATTAAAGCAGGTTTTACTGTAACAATCTATTCCCACACACAAAAAAATGCCGCCGCCCTGCTTAAAGCAGGTGCTACCTGGAAAGATTCACCGCAAGCAATGGCAAAAACGGCTTCTCTTATAATCACAATGGTCGGTTATCCGAAAGATGTAGAAGAAATTTACTGTTCAGAGCACGGACTCTTGCACGCGGCAAAAAAAGGTACCTATCTAATTGATATGACAACGTCTAGCCCCGTTTTAGCTAAAAAAATTTTTAACGAAAGTAAAAAAAATGGTCTCCATACACTCGACGCCCCCGTCTCAGGTGGTGATATCGGTGCACGAGACAAAAAACTAACCATTATGGTTGGCGGCGAAAAAGCAGCCTTTGATACCGTAATCGACGTTTTTTCGGCTCTTGGAACTACTATTCGCTATTTCGGATCTGCTGGCTCCGGGCAATATACAAAAATGTGCAATCAAATCGCTATTGCCTCCAATATGATAGGCGTGTGTGAAGCTGTCATCTATGCAAAAAAGGTAGGGCTTGATCCAATTGCTGTCGTTGACACGATTTCGCAAGGTGCTGCTGCCTCCTGGTCACTCAGCAATCTGGCACCAAGAATGCTCCATGACGATTATAGCCCCGGGTTTTTCGTGAAACATTTCATTAAAGATATGCGCATTGCTCTTGAATCCGCTGCCGAAATTAGTTTAGAACTACCCGGTCTTACCCTGGCAAAGAAATTGTACGATGAACTTGCCGCAAAGGGAAGCAGCGAAGATGGTACACAGGCTTTATTAAAATGGTATGAACTAAAATAAAAGCAAAAACGCTGCTGACTCTAAGAGTTTCGCAGCGTTTTTGCTTTTATTTTTAATTTTTTATAGCTTTCGGCTCCACTTCAATAATAGAACCATCCTTATCAAGATAAATGGCTTTTTCAATCATTGCATTACAGAGCATGCGGCGACACAATAGGCAAGGCTGACCTGAGGCAAGTGTTCCATCTGAATTATAGCCAACAATATAGATCGTTGCCCCCTTCATTTTAACGGGGTCCGCATTGATTATTGCATTTTGTTCGGCATGAACTGCAACACAAAGCTCATAACGTTCACCCTTCGGTACATTGCAGCGTTCACGTTCACAAATACCAGTATCAATACAATTACTCTCACCACGCGGTGCACCATTATATCCGGTACTGATGATAATATGATCTTTTACAATAATCGCTCCATATTGCCTCCGCAAACAAGTAGATCGTCGACCTACTGCCTTAGCAATATCAAGAAAATAATCCGTCCATTCCGGACGCGGTGATATATCCATAAACTTAACTCCTTATAACAAACACTACCATAAAATAAACGATGCAAAAGGAAGCTAAGCTTCTTTTTTACAACGTACCAAAAATACGATCACCAGCATCACCAAGACCTGGCACAATATAACCATGTTCATTGAGACATTCATCTACGCTTGCTGTGTAAATAGGCACGTCCGGATGTTCTTCATTAACAACTCTCACACCTTCAGGTGCTACAACAAGGCACATAAGAATAATGGATTTCGCACCTTTTGCTTTTAAGAGCGAAAGTGCTGCAGCTGATGATCCACCCGTTGCGAGCATTGGATCAACAACAATCAATGTACGTTCACTTACATCACTTGGCAGTTTGCAATAATATTCAACTGGCTTCAACGTTTCAGGATCACGATACATGCCAACATGACCAACTCGAGCCGCCGGAATCATATTAACAACTCCGTTCAGCATACCAAGTCCCGCCCTTAAAATTGGTACAACGCCTACTTTTTTACCGGTCAAAACCTTAGATTTACAAGTTGCTACTGGTGTTTTTATTTCAATTTCTTTCAGCGGAAAATCGCGCGTAATTTCATAAGCCATCAGCATAGAAATTTCTTCTAATAATTCACGAAAATCTTTTGTGCCGGTCGTTTCTTTCCGCATAAGCGTAAGCTTGTGCTGAATCAAGGGATGATTGATTACATTTATTTTTAAATCTGACATTAATTTCTTCCACCTCTTATTAATATATAGGATGTTTTGCGCAAAGTTCATGCACCATATGTTTTGCTGTTTCATGTACCACAGCATTTTCCGGATCATCTAAGACAAGTGCAATGATTTTTGCCACCTGCTTCATATCTGCTTCTTTGAAGCCACGTGTCGTAAGTGCTGGAGAACCAAGACGAATACCACTTGTTACAAAAGGACTTAATGGTTCAAAAGGAATTGTATTCTTATTGGCGGTGATTCCCACATCATCCAATAATTTTTCAGCCACTTTGCCAGTTAAATTTTTACTGCGAAGATCCACAAGCATCAGATGATTATCGGTTCCGCCCGACACAATCCGAAAACCATTTGCCGTAAGTTCATCAGCAAGCACAGCCGCATTTTTGACAACTTGCTGTTGATATACTTTAAATTCAGCAGTCAAAGCCTCTTTGAAAGCCACGGCTTTGGCGGCAATGACGTGCATCAGTGGTCCGCCCTGTATTCCCGGGAATATCGCCTTATTAAATTGTTTGCCAAATTCAGCGTTTTTACATAAAATAAGTCCCCCACGCGGTCCACGGAGTGTTTTATGGGTTGTGGATGTAACCACATCTGCGTAAGGCAGCGGATTTGGATGAAGTCCAGCTGCAACTAAACCTGCAATATGGGCCATATCAACCATAAATAATGCATCAACTGACTTCGCGATTTCACTGAGCCTTGCAAAATCAATTGTTCTGGCATAAGCACTAGCTCCTGCAACAATCAATTTTGGTTTGCATTCTTGAGCAATTTTCTGCAATTTATCATAGTCAATACGTTCTGTTTCTTTATCAACACCATAAGGAACAATATGAAAATATTTACCGGACATGTTAACTGGGCTGCCATGTGTTAAGTGACCGCCATCTGTTAAATTCATTCCCATTACAGTATCACCTGGCGTCAACAAGGCAAAAAACACTGCCATATTCGCTTGCGCTCCGGAATGCGGCTGTACATTGGCATATTCTGCACCAAATAATTGTTTAGCTCGATCAATTGCCAGTTGCTCAACAACATCGACAAATTCGCAGCCACCATAATAACGTTTACCTGGATATCCTTCAGCATATTTATTCGTAAGGACGGATCCCTGCGCTTCCATAACTGCTTGACTTACAATATTCTCTGAGGCAATCAATTCCAGTTTATTGCGCTGTCTATTTAGTTCATGATCAATCTCCATCGCAATTTCTGGATCCACAGCAGCTAAGTTGTCTAATAAACTCATCTAAACAAATCCCCCTATAATCAAAAAATATATCAAGCTTGGTAACAGTAATCCTGCTATCAGCATAGCTTGTAATGTAACGGTTTCTATTCTTTTTCCAAAGCAGAGATTTTATCAACACGACGAGCATGGCGTCCACCAGCAAACTCTGTAGTAACCCAAGCTTTCACGATTTCACCCGCAGGACCAAAACCAGTTACTCTGCCCCCCATTGCCAGAACGTTTGCATTATTATGTTCACGAGACATTTTAGCTGAATATACATCTGTACAAAGGGCTGCTCGAATGCCATTTATTTTATTCGCAGCAATTGAAATACCAATGCCCGTTCCACAAAGTAAAATTCCACGCTCCGCCTCACCATTTATAATAGTTTGACACACCTTTTCAGCAATATCGGGATAATCCACAGCCGTATCACCAAAAGTCCCCAAGTCCTTCACTTCAATATCCGCAAAATCTGCCAAAACTTTTTTAATTTCTTCCTTTAATTCCACTGCACCATGATCACTGCCAATTGTAATTTTCATCACTATACCTCCATGAGCTAAACAGCTTTTTTTATAACGATTGCTTTCTATTTTTACACCAAAGCTCGAATCATCGGCCAAGCTTTATCAATATTTTTTTGCAGCAACGACAAACAATTTTGATAACTGCTCAAATCACTGCCGTATGGATCTGTGATTTCTTCTTCCGCTTCCACATACTCTGCCAAAGTAAAAACTTTGCGTCCAGCCGTTGGCAAGGCACGTAAAATTGCATCACGATGCTGCCTAGTCATCGTAAATACCAAATCAGCTGCTTCAATCATGTTCATAGATAAAGCCGTCGCTTTATGCGAAACAAGCGATAAGCCAATACTCGCTACAGCTGCACAAGCATTATCAGCTGCCGGAGCACCAGGTACGGCTGCCAGTCCAGCTGAACTCACGTGAATTTCATTTATTAAGCATTCAATATTAACTTTATCTTGCAACACAACCGCAGCCATTGGACTGCGACAAGTATTTCCCGTGCAAACGAATAAAACTTTTCTCATTACTTTACCTCCAGGAAAATGAAATCTTAATCTCTATTTTATCATAAGACACAGAAATTAAAAGTTGAAAGTAAAAAATAAAAATTTTTGCCATATTATGTAGCTGCCTATACGATTACAACTATGCTGTAATCGTATGAAAACCGCTCGCTTTATTTAGACGATTCATGATTGCCAGCCCCAGCCCGACTTCCGTTGTGCCTTCAGCAAAAAGTATATCCACCTTTTTATCATCAAAACTACGCAAACCTTCATAAAGATTGGCAGCAATAGAAGCTAAATCTGCCTGAGATCCATACGTAAACGTTTCATAATCCGTCGGCAGTTTGTCTGCCAATTCTGTACTAACAATCAGACCAATATTTTTCTTTTGTAAAACGGCGTTATTGATTTCAAATAAAAATTGATCAACCAATTTTGCACAAGAGCCTTTGATGACAATCAAAGGTGCTCTGGGTGCATAATGCCTATACTTCATGCCCGGCGCTTTCGGTACCGTATCAGCGCCAACCAAAGCAGGGTCCAAAGCAACCTCCCCCAAAACTTCTGTTAACATCTCCATGGTGATTGCTCCAGGACGCAGAACAGTTGGTACCAAACTTGTACAATCAACAATGGTCGACTCTACGCCAAAGGTAGAAGCCCCACCATCAATCAGCATATCAATTTTCCCATCCAAGTCCGCCAATACTGCAGCAGCCGTAGTTGGGCTCGGACGTCCCGATGTATTGGCACTAGGTGCCGCAATCGGCACACCAGAAAGTCGAATCAGCATTCGTGCAATATCGTCATCTGGTATTCGTATACCAACGGTATCAAGACCACCAGTAATCGCTGCCGGCACAACTGCTTTATGTTTTAAAATCATAGTAATCGGTCCTGGGCAAAAAGCAGTCATGATTTTTTTTGCAGTTTCAGGAATTTCAACAACTAAATCTGCCAGCATAGCAAAGTCGCAGATATGTAAGATCAAAGGATTATCTGAGGGACGCCCCTTCGCCTCATAAATTCCTGCCGCCGCTTTCGCATCAAGACCATTCGCTCCAAGTCCGTAAACTGTTTCCGTAGGAAAGGCAACCAAGCCGCCAGATCGAATGATTTTTGCAGCTTGAATTATATTTGCATCCATTGCATCCATTTTATTTATTTTCACAATATTTGTTTTCATAACTATTACCTCTCACCACTCACCTCTGTGACCCTCTAAAAAGGGAGGACAAAAATAGTTTAGCTCTATTTATTTTTTATACAGAATAACAACACGATCAATTCCCGCATAATCTTTAAGAATTTGTGTCTGTTCCAAAGTCGGAACTGATTCAGCAAGAGCCGCTACCGCCTGTGCCTGGTTTATCCCAACTTCAAATGCCATAAACCCGCCGTCATTTAAACGATCGCTGCCATCGGCTATTAACCGACGATAAAAATCCAGTCCATCCAGTCCACCAGCTAAAGCTCCATACGGTTCAAACTCCTTAACTTCTGGTTCTAGTTTAGCAATGTCTGCATTCGGAATGTAAGGCGGATTTGAAATAATTGCATCAAACTTTTCTGCCGGTAGTGGTGCATATACATCACCCATGTAAAAATCGACACGATCTTTCACTAAAAGTGTTTCGGCATTTTTTCCCGCGACAGCAAGAGCATCTTGCGATATATCCACCGCAGCAGCACATGCCAGCGGCAAATAATGCAGCAATGACAAGACGATGGCACCGCTGCCAGTTCCAATATCAACAAATTTTATTTGAGCTTTATCCTTAAGGCGCTCAATAACGGCTTCAACTAGAATTTCAGTATCAGGGCGCGGAATCAGTACCGCAGGAGAAACAGAAAATGTAAGTCCCATAAACTCACGCGCACCAACAATATAGGCCACCGGTATTCTCTGTACCCGCTTTTTCACCATATCCCGGAATGCTGCTAACTCTACCGCTTCCAATGGTTCATCAAAATGAATATACAAATAAATACGCTCTTTCTCTAAGACATGGGAAAGCAGTACTTCCGCATCAAGGCGCGGAGAATCCACGCCCTTATCTTTAAAGTACTGCTCCGTCCATTTTATAATACTGCCGATTGTCCAAACTTCATTTTTCATCGTCATATCAATTGACTCGCTTCATTTTATCAGTCTGATCAGCGGTAATCAAAGCATTGATGAGCTCATCTAATTCACCATTTAAGACAAAATCTAATTTATGCAAAGTAAGTCCTACCCGATGATCCGTCACCCGACCTTGCGGAAAATTATAAGTGCGAATCCGTCCGCTGCGATCACCTGATCCCACCTGAGACTTTCGATCGGCTGAAATTTCATCATGTTGTGCTTGTGATGCTTTTTCCTGAACTCTGGCACGAAGTACGCGCATCGCTTTTTCCTTGTTTTTAAGCTGTGATTTTTCATCTTGGCACTGCACAACGACTCCCGTTGGCAAATGTGTGATACGAACTGCCGTTTCTGTTCGATTAACGTACTGACCACCAGCACCACTCGCACAATAGGTATCAATACGAAGTTCGTTCGCTTTAATATCCACTTCCACTTCCTCGACTTCCGGCAATACAGCTACCGTAACCGCGGAAGTATGAATCCGTCCGCTTGATTCTGTCGCTGGTACACGCTGAACTCGATGTGTCCCACTTTCATATTTCAACTTGCTGTATGCACCATAGCCCAAAATAGAAAATGATATTTCTTTAAATCCACCAAGCTCCGTCGCATTGGAATTTAGGATTTCTATTTTCCAACCCTGTACTTCAGCATAACGTGAATACATTCGAAAGAGATCCCCTGCAAAAAGTGCGGCTTCATCACCACCCACGCCACCACGAATTTCGACGATAACACTTTTATCATCATTCGGGTCTTTTGGCAAAAGAAGAAGTGGCAGCTCCGCTTCCAACTTTTCTTTAATCGATCTATATTCCACAATTTCAGCTTCAACCATCTTACGAAAATCATCATCTAATTGTTCAGCGAACATCGCTTTATCATCATCAATTCCCTGGCAAACTTTTTTATACTCGCGGAACTTCTCCACAATCACCATAAGCGAGGCATGTTCCCGATTATATTTCTGCCATTTCGTCATATCTGAAATGACGTCTGGATCACTAATCAAAGACTCCAGCTCTAAATATTTATCTTCAACTGCCTGTAATTTTTGCAGCATGTATACTTCACCCCTAAAACTAAAACTTAAATACCAATCAACTTTCCGTTGGCAGCGGAGCGACTATTGGAGCCGTTTCTAGTACTGTAGATTCAACCAGTACCGCTTCCAATGCTTGAATAGCAACTTCAACCATATCATCATCCGGTTGGCTTGTCGTTATTTTTTGCAGCCAAAGCCCTGGCAGGATTGCAATATGCACGAATGGATTTTGACTTTTACCAGCAAAGCGAATAATTTCATAAGAAAGACCTGCCACCACTGGAAGCAATATTACCCGTGACAAGATGCGCAGCCATAAATCAGGCCAGCCTAAAAAAGCAAACATAACAATACTAACAACCATGACGATAAGCAAAAACGCCGTACCACAACGTGGATGAAGCGTACTATATTTTTGTACATTTTCAACCGTAAGCTCTTCACCGGCTTCATAGGCATGAATTGTCTTATGCTCCGCTCCATGATATTTAAACACACGCTGAATATCTTTCATCCGTGAAATACCATAGATATAAACCAGAAAAATTCCTAAACGAAGCCCACCTTCCAATAAATTTAAAAGAATCGGATTCGTAAAAGAGGCATCAATATATTTAGCTGCCGCTGTAGGTATAATGACAAATAACAATATTGCCAAACCCAACGAAAAGAGTATTGTCATAACCAATTCTTTATCAGAAAGCTGCTCATCTTCATCACCAGCTTTTTGCGCTGAATACGATAGCGATTTCAACCCCAAAACCAAGGATTCACCTAACGCCACTACCCCGCGAAGCATCGGTTTTTTTAAAATTGGATAACGATCGCTGATCGATGATACCGGATCGACTTTAACACTGATTTGACCAGATGGCTCGCGCACTGCTGTGGATACCAATTTAGGTCCGCGCATCATAACGCCTTCTATGACGGCTTGACCACCTACAGTTAATTTATTATTACTACTCATTTGTAATTCCTCCCATTACACAGAATTACTCCCAATATAAAATACATTCAGATATAAATGAAGCAGAGCATTTCTGCTCTGCTGCCCATTTACATAAATTATTTGTTTCCGTAACGCTTGTTGAATTTTTCAATTCTACCACCAGCAGCAACATCACGTTGACGACCAGTAAAGAAAGGATGACAGTTCGAACATACATCAACATGTAATTCGTCTTTTACAGAACCTGTCGTAAAAGTACTGCCACAACCACAAATAACTTTTGCTTGTTTGAATTCAGGATGAATTCCTTTTTTCATATCTTATTGCACCTCACTTTTCCCCAAATTGGGAATAATTACAAGTTCTCTCTGCGAAAACTTGGTTAGACGTAGCCCCCCATTTTGAGGTAAAGCTAGTCGCTTTATAACCTGTTTGAATAATAAACACACTTTCGTTTATTACCCGATAATTATACCATAATGCAATAATAGGTGCAATACACGCAAAAAATAATTTATTTATAGTGCGTTCGCAAAATTCCTGAAATCATGCTTATTTTAAGCTTTATAGGCTATAATTTCCTATATTTATGTTATAATATTAATAAGTTTTAAAAAGTACTTAAAAATCTTCTTTTGGGAGTGTGATGCTTTATGTTTGCCGAAAAATTCTCTTATTTTTTTATTGCATTTGCCGTCTTCATTCTTCTCAAAGCTTTGGTTTTTTATCACTCAGTCCCAATGGTTAATATCTTGTTTTATATTTCGATGGCAATATCGCTGCTTTGCAGTAATATCCCAAAAGTAATTGATATCCCACTGCATTATGCCTATCCAATAAAAACGGTGGAATATTTCACTTTTTTTGTTTCACTCATCTGTTTTATTGTATTATGTTTTAGACATATCCTTTAGCTGCTATTCTTTTAATCGCAAAGAAAAGGCGGAACGGTTCTTTCTATTGAGCCATTCCGCCTTTTCTTTTTTTCCATACTTGAGATAATTCAGGCTTTCTTATCCAACAAAGCAACAATATCTTTAATCATATTTTTATCAAGTTTACGCTGAGGACTGTAACGCAAAATATAGTCATTCACATATTTACTGCCCTTCAAAATGATCATTTCACTTGATGCAATCTCAAGTTGCGCCGCAATATTGGTAAAGACCAATAGCGGCACAACCGAAATACGGAAACCTGCCTGCCGCAGCATACCTTCAATATTAAGACGATGCCACTTCGTCTGTTTAATCGGGTTCATCATATTTCTCGTATGCTGTTTACCATTGTGTCCAAATTTGTATTGTTTCCATTCAATATCATCTTCTGTACCGACAATTTTCCCTAAATGATTTTTGCCTTCAACCACAAAAACACCATTTTCACCAACAATAATAAAATCTGCTTCATCATAAATTCGTTTTTCTTTAATAACAAAATTAGAAAACACATGGTACTGATTAGGTAATTTCCTTACATAAGTCAAAATTTCATTTTCCCCGCGAGCCCCCGCTTGGAATGTTCTGTACCGACGGCAATAGTAAAAAATCCCCATTAACCAAACGAATGGCAATACATGAAAGAATGGATTGATAGAAAGTTCTCCACCCAACCGAAAAATCATAAACCCATAAACACCGATCAAGCCCGCGCAAACACATGCACTAAACAAATACTGCCGAGATTGCCGGCTTAATGTTTTCTTTCCTTTATGAACTTTAGCCACACTTACACCTCAATTATAAAATAACACATGAAACTCAACGATCTTTTAATAAATCTGCATTCAGTATCGGACCGTATTTCGCCCGCCACCAAGAAATACTCCTGATCGCATCAATATAATCCTGCAAAGCTGCTGTATCAAGCTCTGGTGAATCCCCCCGGATTGATTCCGGTTGAAATTCTGCAAGATCCGCTTTCCCAATATAGTCATGCGTCATCCAAAAGCCATAATTTACCGCTCTTTTATTGCCGCGCGTTAAACTAGTCCCTACGGAATGATAGGAAAATCCCTGTGGTGCTATCATTTCAATCAAAGTCGGAATGATATCAATTTGACTGCCTGCGGCATCTTTTGGCAAAATTCCTTTCGTAACGCCTTGTCCTGTAACAATAAATGGAATACCATACCGTTCATACATGGATGGTGATTTATCAATATTATAACGATCCGCATGATCACCAACAATAATGAAAAGACTATCCGGATATTTTTGCTTCGTCGTTTTAATGAAATCTGCCATCATTTTATCCGCATACCAAAAATGACCCAATTGATTGACCAGAGCCATGTCCGTTTTTGCTTCCTGTGGCAAGGCGGCAATCACCTTTTCTTTATCAAATCCCTCTTTCGCAACATCCACGGTAAACGGGGAATGATTTGATACGTTTAATATTACGTTGAAACTTGGTTGATCAGCATCAATACCGGCTAACACAGCCTCATAAAGATATTTATCATCGCAGCCCCAAACGCTGCCTTCCTCTGCATTAGCAAAATCACCGCGACTATAAAAATGTTGATACCCCTGTGCCAGCGTAAAAGCCTGGATTCGTTCCCAAGTTGTCGGTCCTGCATACCAGAAATTTGTATCATAGCCTAATTTCTGAAGCTGTGGTGCACTGGCTGTAGAATAAGGTGCAGCAAAAGCTTCCGGCATCGTTGTAAGATAAAGGTTTGCATCGGCAAAGCCAGTAACTACACCCGTTACTGCGGAAACTGTACTTGGGCCATTCGGCAGAAAAGTCCCTATATAATCACTGTCATTTTCGGCAATAATTTGCTTCATACCATCCGCAATATGAAGATCTTTATATTTTTCCAACAACGGCCAATTCGCATAACTTTCAGAGATAATTACAAAAATATGCTTTGGTTTTTCAACCAGTGGTCCCTGTGCTTGCTTTAGTAAATATTCATCCAAATCATTGGATTGCAGCTCCGTTTTATTCGTAAGCTTTGCTGTAAAAAAACGTATTTGATCCACGTCAAAATTGAGACCATTGCAGGCTTCCAAACGATTATTCATCGTATAAGCACGATAAATTGCCTGCATATCATCTAAGATCACTTCATTTAAAAAAGGATCTTTGGTCACACCAGCATTTTCCCAGTCCACTTCTGTAGCCCAACTGAAACTACCGCCAAATGTCACAAAAACAATACTCCAATATAAAAAGAGTACAACTACCGCACGACTTAACCATTTAGTTAATGGAAAAGAAAAAGACGGCATTTTTAAAACAGATCTATTAAGCCAAGCTGCAAATATTTTATAAAGGAAAAATGCGAAAATAAAAGCGCCAGCCAATCGCAGCGGCAAATAAAATTCCTGTACCAAAGAAAGGCTCAATGCATATACATCATCGTTGAATGTATTAAAAATCAATTGATTGAATCCCGAATGAAATTGTCTATAATACGGGAAACGCGCACAAAACAAAACTGATAAAATCACAATATAAATGCTGCCCACCACTTTACGAACAACCATTTCGTAAGATGGTGCCAGCACATTAACCACACCACTAATTAATAACGAAAAAACGGTAAGAACCCCTGCACTTTTAAGACTGAGCTTCGTCCCCACCAGTATAGCTGTCAACACATCATGCATCGTCGCGGTCTTCGCCATATATTCAGACATCCAGCCTAAAAAGATCAGTCGCAATAAACAAAGTAATATAATAAAAAACAAAAATACCTTAATTTCTTGTTGAACAAATCGGCAGAAATTCTGCCAATCAAATATGCGAGATAAACTCTCTTTCATAAATAAAAAACCTCCTAAAATCCTTGCAAAAAAGCAACAACTTAGAAGGTTTCGCTTTGTCATTCAAAAAGTCCTCTATTTTCTCCATATATAATGCATTAAAAAGAAATTACATCTAACCTATCCGTTTGTAAATAATTAGGTATAGAGCATCGATTGCCCTATAGAATATTTAATGAAACTTACTATAGAGTATCTAATCTTGCAAATAAGGCATGATAATTTCTACACCATAACCTGAAGCAATTTCATGGAGTTCATCCGTCAATACAGAATCCGTTATGATTCCCGTCAGCGCATCAAGCGTTACATAATTATAGTTTCCATCATTGCTCATTTTTTTCATTTCTGCAACAAGATAAGCTTTTTTGCTTACTTGAATAATCGCTGCTTTATTGATTCCATCTTCAATATCATACGTAGAGACACTATTTTCCCTTATATCGACGCCTACAGCCCCAACAAAAGCAATATCGGGTTTCAGCCGCGAAATAAAATCCAGTGTCATCCCGCCCCAGAAACCATCCCGGCTCTTATTGATGGTACCACCAGCAAACAATACTTTTATTTTAGGATTTTGTGCCAAAATTACTAGAATTTCAATCATATTCGTCACAACTGTAACATCTTTAGGTTGTTTCGCCAAAAGCGCTGCAATTTCCAGATTGCTGGTTGAAATATCCAAAAAAACCATATCTTTCTCATGAATCAAATTAACTGCTGCCTGTGCGATTTTCTGTTTGGCATCTACATCCGTGTTACGCCGTTTGCTTAATTCCATATTGTGGAGATTTTCTCTAAGAACAACTGCGCCGCCATAGGTACGTTTTAAATTCCCTTGTTTTTCCAGAGACCCCAAATCTTTCCGTATGCAATCTTCTGTCACATCAAACAATTCACTGAGTTCTTTTACTTTAACTTTTCCATCATGTTGTAACATCGCTAAAATAGCTTCTTGTCTTTCTTCTAAAAACATATCTCCACCTCAATCTATATTTTTTTATATTTTTTCTTAAATTCCACGAAAACCCTATTCTACCATCCTGATCAAATCTAGACAATTAAATTCTTTATACCGGCTTGATATGCTATAGCATAAAAAGCATTCATTTCAGGTACACTATACAAAGGATGATTGTCCACAAAACAATAGGAATCTTCCACGTGCTCATATTTGATTTTTGCTAAGGGATTATAATTCAATAATTCATATTTTACATCAGGAAAAATATCTGTAATATAGCGACAAATCTGCTGAATGTTTTCTGAAAACGCTGTGTACTCTGGAATCAGCGGGGTGCGAATTACCACTTTATTGCGATGCGATGATTGTAACACAAACTTAATATTAGCCTGAATTTGCTTTGGATTCACCGACGTTATTTTTTTATGCCACGCAGCATCAAAAACCTTTAGATCGGCAAATAATGTATCTATATAAGGCAAAACCTGCAGCAGATAGTTTTGATCAACAAATAACGATGTTTCTACTGCCGTGTGAATGTGATTTTCCTGTAAATTTTTCAATAGCTCAAGTGTAAATTGTTTTTGAAAAAACGGTTCACCTCCAGATAATGTAACGCCGCCGCCATGAGCAAAAAAAGCCTGATCCGACATGACAATTTCCAAGACTTCTTTAATACTATATTCACGACTATCCATTTTTAATGCACCAGTCGGACAAAGTTCTTCATATAGTTCGCCGCTTTTAACTTTAGCTTGAGATAAAATCAACGTTTTACCACTGAGCTCTACCGCTTTATCCGGTATTTGCAAACAGGAACCACAAAAAATACATTTATGGGCAAAATACAGCAAATTTTTTTCCGGTGAAATACCTTCAGGATTTTGGCACCACACACAATGCAGTGGACAGCCTTTCAAAAACACGGTAGTTCGAATGCCATCACCATCATGTGTAGAAAATCTCTGTATATCAAAAACAAGCCCTTCTATCATTTTCACACAAACCTTCCACCGCATTATTTTATTGTTTTGAATCATTTATTATTGTTTTGTATAATTTTAATCCTATTTGATCTAAAATACAAGACTCACGTAAATGCAGCGAAACAAAAACGGCTTTAATAAAAGATTTCCTTTTATTAAAGCCCCTCTGGCAACAAACTAATATTGGTATTTGCGCGGCACAGCCTTTATATATTTACTGTCAAGGCCCACAGCACGTTTATAATCCGTCTTCGCTTGTTCCGTCTGCCCGATTTTTTCATATAAATCCGCCCGATTCATATAACAGCCAGCATTATCTGGTGACAATTCAATCGCATGATTAAAATCACTAAGCGCCTCTTCATAGTTTCCCATTTCAACATATAGGTTTCCACGATTATTATAGGCATTTGTGTATTTCGGATCTATTTGCAGGGCTTGATTATACCATTTCAAAGCTTTTTGGTGCTTTTTCATAGATGCATACGTAATTCCAATATTATTATAGGCATCTACATATTGCGGCTCTACCTTGATTGCCTTGCCATAAAATTTAAGGGCCAGCTCATTCTCACCAAGTTTTGCATAAATATTCCCCGCATTATAATAAGCATGGATATATTTTGCATCTAACTGGATTGCTTTTTCATAATCTTTTAAGGCTTCTTGATATTTTTCCATAAGTTCATAAGTATTGCCACGATTATTATAAGCATCGGTAAATAGCGGATTCAGTTCAATCGCTTTACTATAATCAGCAACCGCTTTCTCATATTCCACCAAATTTCCATAAACAATTCCACGGTTATAATAAGCCTTGGCATGTCGTGGATTGCCAAGAATAACTTGTGTATAATCCTTTAACGCTTTTTCATATTCACCAAATTCATTATATATATTACCCCTATTATTATAGGCATCAAGATAAGAATGATCAAGGGCAATGGCCGTATTATAATCACGCATGGCTTCATTATATTTTCCCAAACGATAATAAACATTGCCACGATTTTTATACAATACAACCTGTCCCGGATCCAAGGCAATTGCCTTACTGTAAGAGCGCACACTTTCCCAATAGTCACCTTTCGCCTGCGAAATTTCAGCCTGATTTACATCTTGCTGCACTTCATTTGTTACTATCGTTTGAGCAAAAGCCGTCGGATTCAAAATCAAAATACAAACCGTAATAAAAAAGATGAACATTTTTTTATTTACCATGATGAATCCCCTTCTTGTTATCAAAGTCAAAATCCATAGCTCTTATTTTACTATAAGCTATTTAGCTTTTGATTTCAAGGATTTTCCTTTTATTACAGGTATATCAGCTTTTTATCAATTATTTTTATACATATAGAAATTAACAAATCAAAAGAACCTTCACATCCGTACGGCTACTCTTTTACCTCAGCGAATACGATTCAATTTATCAGCAAGTGACTCAATATCTGCTTCATTTTCATTTGCTGCCAAAATAGCTTGAGCACCCATTTTTACAAATCCCTTTTCCACATAAGCTTCCGGTGCTGAACTAGTATTATGATAAACTGCTGACAAATTACCAGCAATCAAATAAGCACGTTCTGCACTACTCATTGAAGTCGTTGCACCAGCTGTCATAAATTCTTTACCATTGATTTTGATTACACCATTATCAACCGTTACATGTTGGTTGCTATATTCCGTAATTTTTTTCGAATAATTTTCCCGGCGTTCCTCGTTTTTAGGATGATCCGATGGTGAAAAGATTTCACCAACAAAATTACCGGATGAGCTCCCCATCTTTTCAATGACACGCTGCCAAACAGCAGCACCTGCACCCGGATTATAGCCAGCACCGACCGCATAACCAAAAGCCAAATTATCTGCTTCCCATTCTTGTGGTTTCGTAATATTAACAGCAGTTGCGTAGTTTGCCAATACTTGCCCCCCCGTTGCTGCAACACCACTAGTCTGGGAACCCCACACACTAGCAATTATACTAACTGGTACCGTTTTTTTAAAACCTTTAACCGGATGATCTTTTTGACCGTGCCCCATTTCATGCCCCACCACAAAAGCCACTTCATTTTCATTATAATTCAACAAATCAAACAAACCGGCATTTACACTCATAGTATGACCTAATGTACAATACGCATTAAATGTTGTTTGTTTATTCACAAAATAATTATAAGGTTTGCTTATAATAGAAGCATCACTTTGAGCAATCGATGCGGAAAGCCTTGTCATAATGCTCTCCAGCATTTCATTTTTGTAAGGGTCATCATCAACCCCATCTTTTTTTTTAATTTCTTCAAAATATTTATTACGGCCATCATTATTATAATAATTCAGTTCTTTATTGAATTGATTATATTGAATCACACCACCTAAGAGAGCTCCTGCAGCACTTCCAATATCAAAAGCCGCTACTTTGACAGGCTGCAATATGGCTGCTCCAGCAGCTAAGAAAATTACTGTCATTCCTATGGCGGCAATTGCTTTTTTGCTATAATGTTTTAACATCATTTATTGTATATACTCCTTTGTCTGGCACTCTAATACATAAAAATAATATATATATTATAACATTTTAAATATAAATTTCCTGCCTGTTAATAGAAAAATAAGAAAATAATCCTAAAAAAAGCCCCTGAATAGAAAAATTCAGAGACTCATAGTTTATATATTGCTAAGATCTTCACCATTTGTGGCAATAACTTTTTGATACCAATAAAAAGATTTTTTCTTCGCACGTGCTAAACTTCCACGCCCTTCATTGTCTTTGTCTACATAAATAAAACCATACCGCTTTTCCATTTCACCCGTACCAGCTGAAACTAAATCAATCGGCCCCCATGGACAGTACCCCAAAAGTTCGACCCCATCAAGATCAATTGCTTGTTTCATTTGTTCAATATGTGCCGCAAAATATTCAATACGGGCATCATCTTGAATCATCGTGTCGCCAACTTTGGATTCATGCAGCCCAATACCATTTTCAACAACCATAAGAGGCAGCTCATAGCGCTCTGTAAGTACTGCCAACGCATACCGCAGACCAACCGGATCAATCTGCCAGCCCCATTCTGATTGTTTAAGATATGGATTATCTACGGCGATTGTGGCACCACCACCAACTGATTTCATTTTCGCCGCATCAGAAGACACCACAAAACTCATATAATAACTAAAGGCTAGATAATCCACCGTTCCTTCTGCTATAATTTCTAAATCCCCCGGCTCCATAACGATTTGGTACCCCTTATTTTCCCATTCTTTAAGAGCATATGCTGGATAATGCCCACGACAATGCACGTCACCAAAAAAATTACGCATATGCATTTTTTCAAGTTGCTTAATCTGATCTTCCGGATTGCAGCTCTCTGGATAGACCGGCTGATACGATAACATACAACCTATTTTAAACGCTGAATTTATTTCATGTCCTTTCTTTACAGCTAGTGCTGCTGCCACAAATTGATGATGTGCTACTTGATACATGACTTCTTTTTTATCTTCACCGGCTTTATAGAGAACGCCCGAATTGGTAAACGCTGTAAATGGCACCTCTAATTCACTTTGATTATTGATTTCATTAAAAGTCATCCAATAGCGTACTTTATCCTTATACCGTCTAAAAACAGTTTCAGCAAAACGAACAAAGAATTTAATTACTTTTCGATTACGCCACGCACCGTATTGCGACACAAGATGATATGGCAATTCAAAATGCGATAAAGTAATTACAGGTTCAATACCATATTTATGTAATTCATCAAAAAGATCATCATAAAATTGCAGACCAGCTTCATTCGGCTCCAATTCATCGCCATTCGGGAAAATACGTGTCCAAGCAATACTGGTCCTGAAACATCTAAATCCCATTTCACCAAATAAACCAATATCTTCTTTATACCTATGATAAAAATCAATTGCATCATGATTCGGATAATTTAAGTTTGCTTTAACACCATCGGTAATTTGACGAGGCTGCCCATGTCGACCAGCAGTCATTACATCGGCAACACTTACTCCCTTACCGCCTGCTTGCCACGCGCCTTCTAACTGATGTGCGGCAACAGCACCACCCCATAAAAAATCTTTAGGAAATCCCATATGCTCAACTCCCACTATTCTACACAGTATATTTTTTTAATGCTTATCGGCAAATTTCTTATACACATCAATAAATTCTAAGGCAATAATCTTGAACCCCTCTGCACTCATCAACTGATCTTCCGCATGCAAAAGTAAAAGGTTAATTCCCTCGCTTGTACCTTCTGCTTCTTTCTGCAAGAGACCAGCATGCGCATCATGACCTTCATTGAATACTTCATCGCCCTCTTTGATCAACGTTTCTGCTTTGGAAAATTCACCTAATTTTGCCTGTTGAATTGCCTCTATATAACAACTACGTGCACTACCCACAGCAGATATAATTTGAAATGCTGCTAATTCTAAACCATTCATTCTATATTTCCCCCTACATTTACTACTTTATCCGCTAAACTAATTAACCGATCTTACTCTTGGCGAATTCAACAACACCCTTGCCATCCATCCGTCCATACATACGCATATCAATTGCCTCAACCAAAACGCCTGGACATTGACCTTTGATTTTATTTAAAGCAAAACGAACTTGCGGTCCAAGTAAAATAAGATCCGCATCACTTGCCTGTTTGATAGCCTCTGATGTTGGATACGCTGAAATTTGACATTCATAATTCATCTGTGCTGCTGCTTCTTCCATTGTTTTAACCAGCATGCTGGTTGACATGCCCGATGCACATAATAAGACGATTTTCTTCATAGTAGTCTCTCCTTTAATATAACATTTATCTATCAATTAAGAATATTCTACATTCTTTTCTCAATCCCTTTTCCTTCTACATAGTCTAAAAGCTTATCAAATAGTTCTTGTTTACTCGTATTTGACTATCTCCATTTTATCTCGCCGGAGCGGTTTTTGTAATACCGCTCATTACAAATGTTTTCCATTCGAAGCAATCACCTCTTGATACCAGTAAAAACTATCTTTTTTATAACGATCCATACTAGAACCTTCTGGTTCTTCGCGGTCGACATACACCAGACCATACCGTTTTTGATATCCATTTAACCAACTGAGCAAATCGGTAAAAGACCAGACACAATAGGAAATGATATCGCAACCATCTTGTATCGCTTCTTCCAATGCCAAAACATGTTCTCGCAAATAATTGATCCGATAGTCATCATGAACTTTACCAGCTTCAAGTATATCAAACGCACCTAACCCATTTTCAGAAATGACAATCGGCAAATGGTAACGACTTGTGACTTCACGGCAAGCATATCGCAACCCACTAGCATCAATCGTCCAATCCCAATCTGTTGTCATAAGATATGGATTCGGTGGATTTTTATATAACCCGGGTACACCTTTAATTTCCGTTGTCCCTTTTTTTCCGGCCGTATTCATCGTTCCATAGGGGTCAACGCCCCCGTGTAGCGGATTGTATTCACAAACAATGGATTGGTAATAATTGATTCCCATGAAATCGAGTTGTGTCGCCGCTGCCAGAAGAATCATTTTATCATCTGCTTCCATTTCTGGGACCAAACCTTTTTCCTTTAAATATTTCCAAGTAAAAGCCGGATAACGACCATAAGCATAAATATCCATCCACCAAAAACTATTCATTTCATCAAAATTAATCTTAGCTATTACATTTTTCGGATCACAGTCAAAAGCATAACTTGGTGAAAAGGCAAAGCTAGCACCGATCTTACCATCGGGCATCATTTGCTTGAAAGCTAAGACTGTCTTAGCATGTGCCATATTAATATGATGATTCACTTGATAAAACATCTTTTGTGCATCGAATTTGCCCGGTGGGTGTGCGGCTAACAACCAGCCAAAAGTTGTAAAAATATTTTGTTCATTAAATGTAATCCAATATTTAACCTTTTGCCCCAGACGCTTAAACAAACATTTTGCATATGCCACATAATCATCGATAATCTGACGATTTTCCCAACCACCATATACTGTGTCAAGTGCCGCCGGGATATCCCAATGATATAAGGTTACCATTGGTTCGATACCATATTTTAAACATTCGTCAACTAAATTTTCATAAAATTGCAAACCTTTTTCATTGACAACCCCCTTGCCCTCTGGAAAAATTCTTGCCCAAGATACGGAAAAGCGATATGTTTTCAAACCCAATTCTGCCATTAAAGCAATATCTTCTTTGTACCGATGATAATGATCAACCGCTATATCTCCCGTTGTATCTTTAAATGTCTTGCCTTTAATCCGAACAAATTGATCCCAATTTGTTAACCCTTTACCATCTTCCTGATAAGCTCCCTCAACCTGATAAGCTGCCGAAGCACAACCCCAAAGAAAGTTTTTTGGCATCTCTATCATTTCCATAATCATATCACTTCAGCGCGCATTAATTTATTTCTTAAGATGCCTAAACTATAGCATAACAAAAAAAGGCATTCAATAGATTGAACACCTTTTGTAATACCGTTTCATGATTTAGCCAAAAAGAGCAAGTAGTCTGAAACAATATTACACAATACTACGTTTTTATGAAAAAAAACAATTTTACCATAACCGCCAATTATCTCCAATTCAACAAAACTCATTTTCAATTTTCTCAACATAAAATTAAAAAATCAGCTTTCCGGCATATTATGTTTTGTTAACACAAATGAATAA